>ENA-ORRQ01000002-ORRQ01000002.1-human-gut-metagenome-genome-assembly--contig:-NODE-2-length-276690-cov-31.040208_pt1 | contig 276690 bp, 310 predicted proteins | sample MGYA00242177_ERZ509138 | MGnify/ENA primary metagenome ERZ509138 (study PRJEB26280, sample SAMEA2338628) | human gut metagenome | biome: human gut; feature: human-associated habitat; material: faeces... | reverse complement strand
GCAGGCATTTTTTCTTTTTTGAGAGCTTCTCTGGCAATTGCATTTTCAAGTTCTCTTTTTTCAATGTTTGCATTTATAGAAAGTTTCACAATTTCAGGAATATTTATATATTTTGCACCTGTGTTTCCGAGAGATTTTACTTTACTATTATAGTTTATTGTATCACAATGTGAATAACTCATTTTATAAGCCCAAAGATGTGCAAGAGAATATACTGTTGCTTCATTCATCTTTAATCCTTTAACAACAAGATTTTTGAATTTATTACGAAATTCATTATCATATTCAATATATTCAAATGAATTTATGATATGAATGATTCCTGTTGTTGGATCAAGAATTGCCGGTTTTGTAAAAGTTTTTGTAAATGTTCCAAAACCAAAACTTAAACTTGTGGATATCGAATAAATAAGATATCCGGCACCTTTGAACTTTCTACCTCTTACGACATTTACAGGAATAGCTGTTGGATTATCTTCAGAAGAACATCTTGCAATATTCTCTAAAACTGAATCTGATGCAACTGGGGTTTCATCTATCATTAAAGAAATCATTTCTTCAATTAGACTCTGCTTAATATCTAAAGAAACATTACATAGTTCAATTGAATTTCTTCTTTCTTTCATATCAGTACCATGCCCATAAGTTGTAGTACATATTTTCTTTTCAACAGTATCATATAATACTGCTCCCCATACTCCATAGTCATCATTATCATAATTGATATTATCTTCAAGAATAATATAACGTAAAGAATTATTTACCATATTAGTCATAATTATTGATTTTAAATTCAGACAGAATATAGTTTATCCTGTCTGAATTTCAAAATATTTAAAATTTTATATTAAAATGGACAATCCTCAAACAAATTTTTCTCTTCTACCTTCTTCATGTAAGAAGTATCTTCAGATTTGCTTAAATTCTGTCCAAAGATAGTACCTCTTAACGAATTAGTATTCTCCATCTTCTCAACAAATCTCTTATTTGTTCCATCCTTTGAAGCATAATCACTATAATCATAACCATCATGAATAACATTCTTCAATTGACTTTCAATTTGCTCTAATTTGTATTTTGAAGTGTGTGGAAGATTTTCTGGTAACTTGGATTCATATTCCTCTAATGTTTCTTCTTTCTTGTTTCCATCTTCTATCTTAATGTTTTCTATAAGTTCTTGTAAGAAGAACTGCTTAGTAATGTTGTTCTGATAAATCTCATTTATTTCTTGCTTAGTATTCCAAAGCATTTCAAATGGTCTTATTGTTATAATTCCATTCTTCAGTTTGGATTGGTCAATTATGATCTTCCATAAGTTGCATATCAAATCATAAATCTTCTCAAGATATGCTTTATCTTCAACTACAACATCCTTTACAGAATTTGCATATTTACATGCATAGCTCTTCAACCATTCATCTATTTCTTCTCTTGTACATTTCATTGTATCATCTGCCCATTTCTGAGCATCTTTTACAAATCTCAATATAGGAAAATCAAGTCTTCGTTTTCTTCTGCTTTGTTCTATTGAAACAAACTTTCTTATTCTGTTTAGCTTACTGAAATTTATTCTGTTCTGCTTCTTGTCAATACAATACTTATATATATCTTTGATAGTATCTATATTGTAGTTCTTGTACAATGACAATACTATTGGAACATTTCTTTCCATTATCTCTATATCCTTAACATACAAATTATTGTCTTCTCTCATTTCTCTATATTCATCATCTTTGAATATGTTGTAGTTTCCAGAAATGAGTTCTCGATACAAATCAATATTTCCATCATTTACATGATCCAAGAAATCCAAAGTTTCAACAGTAACTTGATTGAATCTCATGTGTCTGCATGACTTAAGATAATCTTCAATGAATTCCAATCTGTCTTCTGATATCTCTTTTTCATGGTCAATCACATTTGTAACATATCCATAATACTGAAGACCTTCAATCATCATTGGAAGCTGCTTCATATAAGTGGCGTATCTGTCTTCAAACACACTCAACTTATATGTTGTTTCATCAATAAAATACTTGCATTGATTTTCATCATACTTTAGATATTTGTTAGTAGAAAGCAATGATTGAATTAATGGGTTGTATTTTGATTCTTCATTGTTTCTCTCTATCATATCATTACATGTCTTAATCAAATCTCTTGCCAAAAGCAAATCAGCCTGATTCAAACTCAAATCCAATGGTTGAGTATAGTAATAGTTGATAGGCATTCCAACAGAATCTTTCTTTGGAAGAAACATTTTAAGATACAGATTGTTGTTTCTAAGTCTATTTGCAAACTGTTCAATATCTTGTGGAATCCATTGTTCATTGAAATAAACAGAGAAACTGAACTTATCACAAATATCCACACCTACTGACAAATAAGTTGTACAGAATACAATATCATTATTTCCAATAGACTTATCAAAATTGATGAGATCCATAGATTCTTCACCATAATTTGATTTCTTATAATAGAAACAGTTTATCTGTCTTCCAAACTTCATATCATCAAGATATTGCTGTACTAATCCAGTAAGCTGATCATACCAAAGATTTCCTTTATTTGTTGGATAGAGAATCTTCTTACCATCTTTGATATCTTTTGCCATTGAATGAGCCATTTCAATCATCTGTTCTACTTTTGTTGGACACATGTTCAATTCAAAAGATTTCTCCCTGTAGTCATCCTTTTCAACTTTGATATGTTTGATACCAGGAAAGAATAGCATTTCTCCAGTAGGAGTACCAGTCATCATGATTATTTTTGCTTTACAATTAGCAAGTCTCTGAATTGTTGGGGCCATCACATCACGATAAGAAGAAGTGAATATCAGATGCGACTCATCAAGTACTATATATTCAAATCCTGCGGTATCAAGCTCCATGACATTCAATCTTGAAAACTTATCTATTGTCATTGACATAGATTTGTTTGAAAGCAAATCTTCAAGTTGTGGTTTCTTATTTCCGTAGTAATAAAGCCAATCTGATGTTACAGATGATGTTTCTACTTTTGCTTTTATTGTTGAAGTAAATGGAAGTATCAGAAGTGTCTTAGCTTTGAATGCTTTAATCATTTCAGTCTTTCCATAACCAGCACCAGCTTCCAACAATGTGATATGATTCAAATTCTTAAGAATATCATCCTTCAAATCAGAAAGATACTGATCTTTATTCAAATGCAACTTTACTAAGTTGTCATCTTTATCATTAAGAACATCTGTTGGCGACTTGAATATTTTTTCATCTTCTCTATTTGTAGTTAATGACTTCTGCTCTTCTTTATAGATATTGTCATCTTCTATCTTAATGTTGAATCCATGATATTTGTTCAACTGTTTGATAGCCCAAACGGAAACTGGCTTATCATGTATGCTTGCAGTCTTAACATCACCTTTAAGCTCTTTATAATCTGTACCATCACAAATGGCAACCATATATTGCAATGCCTTATCATATCCATATATAGAAGTAAGAGTGTTTGCAAGTTGCCAACGTTGTGCATGCTTATAATGTCGACGAATGCATTTGCTTGGATCAACATCATTTATATCAGAAACTGCAGTTATATCTACACTTTTCTTCTGATTGTTTTCTGTATTGAACCATTCCAACTTAGCAAATATGTTCTTCAAGTCAGGATGTGATATCCAATCTATTGATTCAAGCCCTGTATCAAATGCCGTTTCAAAGTTAGCATCAAGTCGTAAGTCTATGAAATTAGTGGACAATAATGCTTTACTATCTGATGTAATGAATATACCTTGCTGTGGTTTTGCCATCGCCATATCAAGCCAATCAAATATATCATCCTTTGTATATCCAATTTCCTTCATATACTTAGTAAGAACAATATACAAGTAACTGTACTTATGCCTGAAATTACACAGATATTCAATCTTCTTGTTTTCGTCTGTATAAGATATTGGTGTTATCTTTGTCCAAACATGAAGTGATTTTCCAGATGCTGACTTAGCAACTCCTAAAAACCAATGATATTTGTTGAGGTCTTCAAAAATCTTTAGTTTAAGTTCATTTGCAATCTTCTTATTCTTAATATCAATATCTATGATCTGAATTCCATTCCACATAGAAAATGACTTTTCACCAATAGGTCGATTGTTAGATGAAACTGAAAACACTACTTTTCTGCTTGCTTTCTCAACATTCTTATATATAGGATCCTGAACAAGCATCCAAACATCTTTCCATGACTGTACAATACCTACTTTATCATAAATGGAATTAGTAATCAAACACGATACCATGCCAAGTACAGAATCGAGATATCTGTCTTGCTCTTCTTTAGAACATTCTTTAAAATTAACAGAAGAATATATTTCTTGATCTGTATCTTCTTCATTTAATGCTTCATATTCTTTAGACATACAACGAAACTGTTCATAAATATCAGTCATTGCAGTCTTCCCAGAATAGCTTTCAGCAACCTTCTTGAGGTATTGTGCTATATTTAATGGATTTGAATTGTTACTCATCTAAAATTCTATCAATTGTTCTAAAACTTAAAAATCATTATATTATGTTATGTTACTTACTTATCTTGTATCAAAATAGTAAATTGAATAAAGCTATTTCAAAATGATTTTAATATAGAATATATTTGTTAAAACAATCAGAATATATAAATAAACATAGGATTCTCCAGGATAGCGCCTGGGTCACGAGATTGGCGGAAGATTGGATGTAAGTATAATTTATCAGCTTAAACATTTTTAACGTCCCTGAAGTGAAATTTAACATTAATCTTATTTAACAGACAATAAAAATTAATGAAATGACAATTTTTAAATAAGTTAAATGATTGAATTCAATGAGTTGTGTACAAAATACAAATAATAGTTCTCCAGCACAAAAAGAAATCTCCATGGAGGAATACAATAAGAGAAAGCATAAAATAGAAGATCAAGTAGATTACCAGTTTATTCAAAGAATCATACAAGAACTGACACAAACTTGTGCTATAAATTTACCAATGCAACCATCAGCTATTCCACCATTGATTCTTCAAGCTGCTCAATATTTCTGGGAAAATTGTGACCAGGCGATAGAAGAACGTTGGTATTGTCTCCCATTCAGAGAGTTTACAAAATGTGGTGCTAACATGATTGCTAAGTTGCCACCGCAAATTCTTTCAGTAAACGGATTGTACAAAGCAACAGATAGTTGGTCTTATGGTGTCATGGGCGACTTTTCTTTAGAAAGAATGATACTGAACAATTCAGCTATAGCATCTGGTGTTGGTGGAAGCTTATCTGATGTGTATGGATCAGGTGGAGGATATACATTGACTGATGTTACAGCAGCATTGTATGAACTTGATACTTTTGACTATATTTTTAATACTCCTATAACATATAATTACAATACTTACAGTAATGATCTTGTTGTGTTAGGAGCTATCGGTCATTCTGATTTGATGCTCAATGTATATAAGAGACTTAAGATACAAGATCTGTACAAGAATTACTATTTCTTCAGATATTGTGTTTGCCTTGGCTTACGTTCTATGGCTACTATCCTTGGTACATTTGAATTTAAGTTGCCTGGTGGAGTTACTTTAAATTACAGTATATGGAGAGACATGGCCAATGAAGAAATGCAGAAGATAGATGAATGGATTCAGAAGAATCATTCTGCTGACTACTTCATAAATACTAATACTATTTAAAATGGACATAAAGCAAAGTTTAGATTACAAGTTTCTAGGATATCAAAAGTCAACAAATCTTGGAAGGAAAAAATATGACTATGCTAGGGATGGAATTCTCATAAGAGTTCTTCCACCTATTCTGTTCAGGGGAAACCCAACATTAGTAGCTTTCTTACAACTTATAGATATTCAACTCATCACCATGTTCAAGCATGTTGAAGCAATCAGAAAATTCAAGCACATATCATCTTATTAGACAATGGAATTCATCGATCATACAGGACATATATACTCATTGAAGGATTGGCAAAATGAACCAATAGGATATGAATATGAAATAGGAAATTATGTAGACTGGTTCACTTCAGATACAACTTCTCACAAGCTTAGTACAGACAGATACTATATTAAGCCTGTAAGAATCATAGTGAATTCTAATGACTTTATATCTGTAAAGATTAATAATGGTGGTAAATATGAATATGATATGAATGTTCCACATTTCTGGTTGCTAAGCTCTGCATACATACAGGATTGTATAGAGAACAACAGTAACATATTTGATCCTCTCAATATAGAAGAAAGTGAATTTCGTGATGAACTTTATACATACGATTTAACAGTAATAGATAATGTAGAAGTAGAAGGAAGAGAATCAACTGTATCAGTAGCTACATTTTATGTTGTCACACTAAGTCAAGAAGAAACTACTTGGCTAACTAATATCCTCATTCATATAACTACAGGAGAAGATTACAATGACAATATCTGGTGTCCTTATACTGTAGGTGCTGAATTCCACATGGAAGATAGTGAGCTTATCATAAATGGTAAGAATATGGGAATAAACATTCCTAAGGATCTAATGAAGTCAATATATTTTACTGATGTAAAATCTGACAGAATAGATGAAGAAGAATATTCTTATAAGTTAAAAGAACTTCTTCTAAACTATATGCATATTAGAGGAGAATGTGGAAACTATGAATCAGCTAAAGATTCTCTTGATTGGTTTGGCTATGGAAATCATATTACCATAAGAGGACTCAACCAAACTGACAACCAATTCTTAGAGCAATATATACAAGACAATTTTGATACTTTGTCTGACAATCTTTGGTCTTGGCAACATTTCAGAAAAGCTTCTGCTTATTCTATATGGATGGATATAGACAGATATACAGAAGTTCTAGACAAGCAGTACTGGACAGAAGAGCTTATAGGAGAAGGTAAGCCTATTTCAGAAAACTTGTTTGATAAGATGGTTTATGATAAGTTTGATGAACAAGACATAAAATTCTGGCGACCTTACTACAATTGGAGACTAGAAGATATGTACATAAAGATGTCGATGGTAGAGTATTACTGGAAGAAGTACTTCTTACCTATAATGACGACTATATCATCTAGTATGAAGCAACATTGCTGGATGAATGACATCAAATATATAGTAAGTCCTAGCATTCATGTTACAGAAACTCCTACTTGGATTGGAAGCACCAATACTTCCGTAAGATTTCAAGGATCTGATATAGTTTACATATACAACCAAGAATCTTACTTTGATGAATGCTATAATGAGTTTTCAAATTCTGAAACATTAGGAAAGACAACAGAAAATCCAACAATATATATCAATGATATTTGTGCTAAGGTGCCAATTTGTTTCTTATCAAATGAAGATGAAGATTTCTTTGATGTAACTTTGGTACTTACAAAAGAGGGTAAGAAAATATATAGCTCATCATTCAGTTTCTTCCAACGAAAAGATGATGTTGCTTATAAGAACTTCGTAATGATACCAAAGTCATTAGTAAAGTCATTCAATATGACTTATTGGATAGATAAGAAATACAGATTGTCAGTAAACTGTAATGGAAACTGGTATTACTATGACTTCATGTTGAAAGCACCAGAATTCCAGTTGAAAGTAGGTACTTTAGAATACAAATATTTCAATTATACAGAAGTAAAAGAACTTAAACCTGGAGAAGAAGGATATCGAGATCCTAATGATCCAGAATTCGACAGTATGACAGAATCAGAGAAAGCAAACATAAATCTGTATACAACAGAAAAATCATTGTTTTCACAGATAAAGTCTATAGAAGATGACTCAGTAAACTTCAATTCTTATATGTACCTTCCTGGATTAGCAGAAGTGAATGACATAAGATTCTTTGACAAGTTGAAGTATATGATAGACAATGCTTCTTCTAATACTTCAAATAGTAATTCTAATAATGCTTCTACTAATACAATGAACAATTTCTGCAACTATATTGCTTCTAAATGCTACATATATAATTTAGGAGTAAAGAACAGTAAAGTTGTATATAAGAAAGGAAATTCTGTCATCCCAATATTCATGTTCAATAATGGTCTTGATATACCTGATAACCAAGGATATTCTTTAAGCAAATTCTATGTAGATGTATTGTTTGATGTGGACTCTAATAATGAATATTATGCTAAGATAAGATTAGATTTGAATGATCTGAGTACTACAAAACCTAATGAATGTGTCAATCTTCATGAATATACTATATCAAACAATGATTTGATAATGATGAAGAAAGATATTGGTTTAGGTGACCCAGCTTACAACAAGCAAGGAAATATTGATTGGGATGCAACTTCTGACAAATGGAAGCTTTTCTATATAGATGAACATCTTAGACACAAGTCAACAGTAACTATACGATTAGCTACTACAGGTGAAATAAAGCTACCAAATGGAAAAACTTATGAATTTGGTGGATATACTTTGTCAGGTGTTCCTAGAATATATCAAGATATTGCTATTCCTATCTGGAATACTAGTTCAGATTCAGTATGCAATATGGAATGCAACTGTCCTTGGAAATCTGAATGTAAGTTTAGAGGAGATTATGTAAAGACAGATTATGATTCTACTCCTAAATTAGATGAAGTAGACATGAACATGAGGCAAGAAATCACATCAGAAAATGTAAAGAAGTCTATAGATTCACTTATCAATAGCATGAGGCAAACCGTGTCTACATCTAACAACAAAAAATATCTGAACAGAATGCATATCTATGATTTGTATTTGTATAAGATGAATGATGTAGAAAAAAGAAAGAGACTTGGTTTGAATATAAGTAAGATATCAAAACTTAAGTACAATAGTAAGATATATGATACCAAGTGGTATTCTCCAAACCACTGGGAACAACCTTCTGAACTGGTAGAACTCTATAGAATGTTCTTTAATGATGATGGTACAGAAAAGTTCAGTATAGGAGATGACAATGCATTCAATTATGATTTCTATCTTATGCATGATGACACTAATTGGTTTGCTGTTCTCATATCGCAAGATACAGAAGACAAACTTATTGGTGACATGGATTTAGATCCTCATGACAAGATAGAATATTGTCCGGATGATGAAACAAAGATTGTAATGAAAAAATACAGATCATCTGATACTTTCTTAATAAACAGAATGGTATTGGAAGAAAAATATCCAGTAAATCATTTTAAAGAAGATGACTTGATATTCGCTAGTATTGACAATGTGAAATTCCCATTCATATTGGATAAGACGACTAAATGGTCAGTAAAGAATTTGTCATTGTTGAATAAGAACAAGCCATCTATAACTTCTAATTCTAATGCTATGATACTTAGCTTATATGATGAAGCTTCTAAGAATGTTTCAGGTTATTATAATATAGATGTAAGATACAGCATAGAAGGAAATGTTGACCACCAACAGAAAAAACATACAAGAATACTTATAGAAAAATGAAAAGTTTAACTAATTACATTTATGAAAGCATAAATAATGTATCAGAACAGTTCCAAAGCAATAGTTCTAATAAAAATGGAATGTTCTTACATAAAGATGGATTACGCCAATCAGAAGACTTTAATTTCAACCCAGGTGAAAAGGCATTATGCATTGCTTATGATACTGATGGATATCGTATTCAAATCCGTGGCATATTAGAAATTGCTAAAGTCCTTAAGAGTAGTATTAAAGTTAAGGCTACTACAGATGATGGAACTGAATTTTATAATAAAATGAAATTTGATAATACAGGTATTGCCATTGTGAAGACAAACAGCAAGTATCGCGGTAAATCTGTAAAATATTATGTTCTCTACAATAAAGATCTTATTGACAGTGAAAAGGATGGTAAAGATATTAAAGAAATATTAGATAAAGGTACATGTTCTTGGGGATTTGATCTTCCAGAAAATAAAGAATTAAGAAAGGATTATATCAAAAACCTCAAAAAGTATCTTAAAGAAATCTAAGTAAATGAAAAGTTTAACTAACTATATTTGCGAAGCTATGAAGAAGAAATTCAATGGCTTCGCAATTCTCAAACCAGAATTCTTGGATATCAAAGATGATTTTGAAGATATGTTAGAAGATGCTGGTTGGGATATAACTAACTATAAGACTATAAAGATGAACTTGGATGAAGCAAGAGAGCTTTATAAAGTACATGAAAAGGAAGATTTCTATGATGATCTTTGTCATTACATGAGTTCAGGTAACTGTATAGCTTACAAACTTTATAAAGATTGTAAAGACCCTATAAAAGACTTGAAGAAAGTAAAAGATGAAGTAAGAGACAAATATGGTAAAGATGATATGAAGAACTGCATGCATAGTTCTGATTCTAAAGAAAATGTGGAAAGAGAAGCAGATATCTGTTTCAAAATAAATAATGAACTAGACAAAGATGAAGATTAAATGCAACAATTGTGGTAATGAAATAGATTTGACAGATTATTTCATCAACGAAAGAGCTCATGTTCCTTATATTGTAAAATGTAATGAATGTGATTCATCTGTTTCATACATACCAAATAAGGATGGCTATTAAGCCATCCTTTTATTTTATTCTTCTGGATCAAGTTTCTGGTTTGCATCTGAAGCATACCAAATAACCATTCTCATTGTTTTTGCAACAGCATATTCTACTTGGCATCCTTTAGAATCATTATATCCTTTACATAAATAGATATAGTCACATTCAAGCAAATCTTTGATATCTTCACCTAAATGCCAAGACCAAGGATGCGTAGGAGCATTAGGGTCTAGGCCATTCTCATCGAAATCATCAATATTGGTAGGACCATAAATCAATGCATCTGGATATTCTTTTCTAATCTCTTCTACAGCTTTATCATATCTCTTTCTTACTGATTTCTGATGATAAGCCATAGGTAAGCTAACATAAAATTTTAGTGCCATTTTAACATTTTTAAATTACATAAAATAATTTCTATTCTCTTCAATATAATCAGGATAGACACCATCTAATGCATTCTTAAGAAAATCTTCCACTTTGGTTGCAACACCATTAATAAGACCTTCTACTATATCATTAGGTACCATTCTGAAGAAATGGATCTCATTAGCAGGCTTGAACTTATCATCCATGAATATAACCATAGTAATACCATTAGCATAACCTGCTGCTTTTATCTTATTCATATTAATTACATTGAATGGAATAGCAGATGGTCTTGGTATAGAAACCATCGAACCATCTGTATTCATGTAATTCAACTTATTAGGATTCAACTTAACAATTTTCAACATAGAATTTTCATAATTTGGATTAGGAATTTGTTCGACCTTGTCTAGTGTACCATACTTGTTCAAGTACTTTTCAAAATCACCATGCTTAATCTTGAATATGATACGATCACCATTCTTACGAAGCAATCCATCTGGTGTCTTCAATACAAGACCTTCTGCTACATAGCTATCATCTTCTGCTAATGGATCCTTAAAACCCTTCTTAACATAATCGATAGCTTCATCAATAGTAAACTGCCCAATACTAATTACCTTAGGAATTCCAATCTCATCAAGAATTGCATCTCGTTCTGGAGTATTCAAATAAACTGAAGAACCATCTCTGTTAGTTACCTTAACATCAAAAGCTCTGAAACTTACACTATCCTTAAGATATCTGCATCCGGACTTACCAATCTTCTTTCCATAACCTTCACCATAGATAGTGAACATCTTAGGCAATGTACAATTCTCTTCATCAACCATATAGTCATCAACAACGATGGCATCTGGATCATCAAATGGCTTCTGATTAAGAGTATGACAACCAAATTTCTTAATATATCCACGTTCAAGCATCCAATCAACGTTTTCCTGAATATTCAATCCAGTTTCAAAATCTCTTGTACACATGTAAGATTCTGGAAGTCTAAATGCTTTAAAAATCTTACCTACAAGGTCACCATTACCTTCTAGCTTCTTACCATCAGATGAAACATAAGTATTCCACATGAAGTCATCAAGAATAGGTGGAATATTAGCATTGTCTGTCTTACCCTTAATACCAATTCCACATGACAATGATACAGTACCATGACAAAGCTTATCTGTAATCTGTGGATAAACTTCAATACGCATGTTTGTACCATCAATCTTGATAGTGGCATCAAACTTACAATTTCTCAACCATTCAAACTCTGGAAGAGTAAAATTATCATAAGGCATGATAATGTTGTTGATATCACGCTTGAAGATAGTATTAATCTTCTGATATGTATTTTCTGATCTCTTTTGCTTTCCCATGATTTATTTAATTTAAAATTTTAATTTCCTTCTCTGGATACAATCTCAAGATGTGGAATAGTTACCTTGACCAACTGATTTGCATATCTAAGGCAAGTACCAGATTCATAAACTTTCACTGGTTCACTATCATTATTAGTTTCTGTTCCAAACTGATGGTATAGACAACGAATCTTTACTTTAGTTGGGCAGAACTTCATGATATATCCAAGATGTGTATCTGTTTCCTGGTCACCATAAACTACAATATCACCTACATTCAAATAATTGTTTAAAACATCTCTATGCATGATAAATGAATTTTAATTGAACATATCATCTGATTCCTGTGTCTCGATAGAAACCAATGATTCCTCCTGAAATGAACGCCAAGCTGACTTATCCAAATCAAAGTAAGCAATTACACCAGTCTTTGGAGTACCTTCACCTGATGGAATTGCATTTTCATCAATGGATTTAATCCTATCAATTTTCTTTGTACCTCTAGCATGTCTAAGTTCACCATTCTTTTTCCTATAAGAAAAATTAACTACATTTTCTGTTTTAAGAATGTGATTTAACTTTTGCAATAAACTTTCTTTATTCATAATTATTATAATTTTGTTTGACATATATAATATAGAAACAAATAAAGAAATTTCAAAATTATTTGGATAAAGTCTTTATTTCTTCTACATTTATCTTAGGAATAATATATAAAGTATCTTTATGGTTTCCAAAAAAGTAAATGTTGTCATTTGTTTGTCCATATATGACAGAGGTGGCATTCACTTTATTCTTTGTTCCATCTTTATAAGTTACTTCAAATGTGGTCGATGTGTTATGTACTGGAGTTTCTTCAACATAAGAATCATAAGTATGTTGGGTTTGAGTACCAATGATACATCTAGTGTACCCTAAATATATGAACAAAGATACAAATAAAATTATTACAAAATTTCGTATTGTCTTATCACTCATATTTCTTTGTAGTATAGTTGTACATCAATATTCTGTCACCAAAAGAAAAGTCAAATTTCTCTTTCCAGCCTTTCTTATATTGAATCTTAGAAAAATGACATTTCAATTTAATTAAATCATCATAAGTCAATCCATGTTCTGGATCTGTTTGTATAAGCCTTGGAAATTGCTCTATCAACATATCTGTATCATCATCAACAATCATATAGTAGCTTGGTTTGAACTCATCAACCCATACTTTGATTTCATCACCACGACACCATCGCTTACCATTTGTTCTACCTAAATTCAATCTGCAAGTTTGTCCTATGATATAAGGAGATATCTTATTCAAATATGGTATGCTATCTAAAGATTTGAATGTTTCATAGATATTACCAGACCTTCTCCAAGATGATGACAATACCAACATGAAACCTGTTGATTGCAAAAATTCAATCAACATATCAACTGCTTTGGGATCACAAAAATTATGATAATTAGGATTTGGATTCTTGTACAATTCTTCAGCCCAATCACCACTATTCAACACACCATCAATATCAAGAAATATGATAGGAGTACAACATTTTTCTTTCCAATCTGCATCAACAATACCTGCATAATTAGTTAGCCACATTCTCTTCTTTGGATCCTTTGGATACATGAAAACCGGATTATTATTACGATATGCCATAGTTTTTACTTCTCTACTTCTTTGTATTTTCTCTTCAAAAATACTACAAACTTATCATCATACATGTGTTCAACACTAAATGCTTCCCAACCATCAGCACCATCTAGCTTACTATCTACTTGGTCATAGGTAATATCGTGTACTGTTACAATTTGCGTACGATATTCCCATTTGTCATCTTCAATCATTTTGTATATCATATCTTATTTACCGTTAGTGAGTTTCCAAATCTGCTTATCTACATCCTTCTTTACAACTTCAAGATAGTTGTTATATGCATCAATTATATGCTGAATATCCTCACCATTCAAAATTGTGAAATTCCAATGTTCATTCAAATCTTCGATTGTATGGTCATTTCGAAGAATGTAAGGATTCATGAACTTATGGAGAATATCAAATACATCATGACGAGAAGTAACATCTAACTCTGTATCAATAGTAATTTCTGGGTCATCACTATAAAGATACTTCTTTACAAAGTAATAAGCTGGCATGCTGATAATCCAACAGCCATCTAAAACTTGATAACCACTAGGGTATTTCGACATACAAATTCGAATATCATTATCTGAATTCAACAAATTCTTTACTGAATATCTGTCTTTATGAGTAAGCTTTACTGCTTCAATTGTATTTGGATTGATAAACATAATAATGTATTTTATTAATATAAACATTAAAACCTGTTCTGTATCTTAAATTTTTTACATTTAAAATATAGAACAGGTTTTATAAATTTCAAAATAAATATAAGATTAACTAATTTTTACTACATTTGCCGGAACAATCTCACCATCATCTCTAATATAGTCCCATCTGGGTGTTAAACCACTATCTTTATATTTTCCATAAGTATATAAATTAAAATTTCTACCGTAAACTGTTGTGGTTTCATTATATCCACTAGTAACCCTAATACTAAAATCTTCTATTTTAGGTTCACTTGCACTATCCATCATAGAAATTTCTACATATTGTACTTCACCTGATCCATCAGATTTTACATTAAGCAAATGAAATCTGTTTGGGTTATCAGTGTATGTTGGAGCAAAATCCCTAGTTGTTAAAAAAGCACCACAATCCTCATATAAAAGTGGATCAAACACTATATTTATAGCTAATTGTAAAGAATATTGATGCAGTTGTTGAGTTTTCTTAAAATAAAATGTTTTCTTAATACCCCCACCACCATTTCTCCAATCCCCATATATTGTTTCACAATAGCAATCATAATTACTACTATCTCCATCATCATATCCATTATAAGTTATACTATAATTTCCATTAGAATCTGGTCCTGTCATATTACTGCTAAAATTATTTGGATAGTGATTAATGTCACCACTAAAACATTCTGATTCATATTTTTCTACACTACCACTTTTAGTATAACATCTTGCTGAAGCCATATTATTTCATAAACAGCGCTTTAGGGAAGTTCCCTCTATTCTACATAACTCCTCATGTTGCACTTTATGGCATATCATATAAGTGTATTTCATTAATTATTCATAAAATTACAACGAGTCAGTAGCGATTCATTGATTTGTAGCTATATAAAAATAAAATGGTATACCTGTTGAACATTAAATTTCTTTCAAGTTCAATTTTTATATAACTAAACATTGAACTTCAAAATCAAATGCCAGTAATACTTCAAAGTGGATATGTATTTCAGGGTGATAGCAAAGCCTTACCAAAGATAGTAACAAACAGTAAGCTTGGATCTTTTGTATTCAGGGGTACTTCTTGGGACTGGTCTAACTTGGTATTCAGCGGCTCTGCTAACACCTTGCAATTTGTTCCTGATCCTAATGATGGAGGATTGCAGGGGGACTTCAGTATAGGTACAGGTTCTGTTACTTCAGCTTATCCTAACAAACAATCTACTTTTGATTTTGATCCTAATAAGGTCTTTGAACTAGAACCTGCTGGTGGAACAGGCTATTTTGATTTGAAGGCAAGAGAGCTTACTTATACCTGGAAGTTTGGACCTATCCTTGCTTCTTACCAATACACTAAATCAGATAACTATATGGAATTTATTGAAGGTAAATTTTTATTTACCGGTATTTCTAATTCTTATAGAGGAGTAAACCATACAACAGTTTATCCTGAAAATAAATTAGAAGGAAATACATATATCCAATATCATTATCTTGATGTATTACGTTCTTCTGTTTCTTTAAATTCTAATAATTGGACAAACAAACCTGTTGAAAGTTCTTCTACTGACTATACTGTTTCTTTTTCTATAGGTCCTAACAATACACCAGAAGCAGCTTATACTGAAGTGAGATTCATAGGTTTTTCTAATGAAGCTTTGGGATGGGAATATTTTGAACCTTCATCATCTTTTGGAACAATTAAACTAAATCATCCAAGAGCAGTTCCATTTACAAATGAAGAAAATCAACGTTCTTTACCTGATGCTAGCCTACCTAAAGAATTCACTTTGTTGAAAGTTTGGCAAAAACCTAACATTCTCTATTATGCTCACTTGAAGTTTATAAATTTGGATTATACAGATTATGATAATCCACCATCTAATGCAAATGTATTGGAACATTGGTATTCAAATTGGGATGTAAAAAGAAGAGAAATATTGCTTTACATAGAATTTGGAGTAAGCCCTAATGGTGGTAAGACAATATGGTGGAATGGGCTAGAATCAAACCCAAATATAGGAGGTACAATAGGAGCTAAGCTTGTTGCTAGAGGTATTACTACCATAGTGCCTAATGACATCAATAAGTACTTGACTGCCACTCTACTCAATTATTCTACTAAACCAGGAAATGTAAATGGTAAACCAGAAGGTGAATCACCTGATAACAGATATAACATATCTACATCTTCTGCTACAGTTCATGGTACTAATACATTCAAATATGTAAGAATACCTATATGGACCGATTTACCAAATGATGAATATGCAAACAACAGTGAAAACACTATCCAGAAATATGAATGTATCAATTTTTCTGATGTACAAACAAATACTACAGCTACACATAATGAAGATATTGGTATAGATGCAAGCACTAAAAGGAGATCTGATGAATATTGGGCTAAATATCAAGAAAATTCTGAATCATCGGAAAAATTCCAGATAGGAAGAAAAAACAGAACTAACAATTGGAGAACTGATATTCATATAGACTTGTTCTACAAGAAATATCCTTTGAAATATAAAGGGTCAACTGATGGTAAGACAGTAACTTCTAAATTAACTTCCTAAATAGAAAGAATTTAAATTACATTATTAAAATACTCTATGGCAGATTACGGAAATTATTTTACTTCAAATAGTGGAAATTACAACTACAATACAAGAGGGCATTCTTATGATGATTCTGATTGGGTTATTGTTGGATTAGCAAATTCTGGTAATGTATCTCAACCTATTCCACACCCTAATGGCGCTGAATTTACAGGTAACAATACAACTTGTTATTTCTATATCACTAATCACATGTCTAAGCCTAATAGGGAAGTAAAGACTGGTAACGACTATGTTGCTTATTTCAATTGGGCAACGGCTAACAAAAATACTATAGGATCTGTGGATGGAGATTTCAATTTCTACCCATTTGGAAGCAAAACTGATTCTAGATTTATTGAACCAACAGGATTAGATGATACTAAACATGGTGTAAGTCCTTATAGCAATTCTAACAACAACGTCATATCTAGAACTAACTTAACTGTAAAAGGTACAACTTTTACAGCTGGTTATCGTAGACATAAGATACAATATGAACCAAGCATACGATATGATTTAAATAGCTACAATTATGGTACAAATGACAATTATAAAAGTGATGGTAGTACTAAGGCAACTGGTGGTCGTGTTGTAACACAAAGATATGATGCTTTTCAAACTTTCTATAATATAGAAGACCCATATAGTGTACTCAATATCTCTATAGCAAACCATGATGATGCAAAGTCAAGTTCTCCAACTTTCTGTACATTAACTAACAACAAGTCAGAATACAGAATAAGTCATTCTTATACTTACAACCCATATACTAATTCAGCTACTTGGAATAATACTAATTATCTTTCATTTACATACAATACATTGCCTACTTATCCAAAAGAATTAGTTTTTACTTATGGGTCTAATTACAATTCTGTTTCTTATGATGGTGATACTATAACAGTTGAAGCTAAAGCCCGTTATAATGGTACTTATGACAGATTTACAACTTCTACTGCAAATGATGATGGGTTTTCTTCTTATAAGAGATATGTAGATGTAACATATAGCTTATCTACTTTTAACAGTTCTACTATACCTACAGGTTCAAATACATATACATTCAGAATATGGCAACCTGGTTCTAAGTTAGGAATATCTTATACTTGGTCTATAGATAACAATCCATCTTGGGCACATCTTTCTACAACCTCCGGAAATACAACAAAGGTAACATTTGATGACCAAGGAGATGACAAGCCAAGTGTAGGTGGTACTCTTTCATTATCATTGAACAATACTACTATTTCTAATGGAGGATCTACCACTGGTTCTGTTTCTGGTGTATCTTGGACAGCTCCTACTAATAAAAGCGCTCGTTCTTGTGTACTAAGGCAGAATATGACTGTTACAAATTATTGTGCACAAAACATTACACCTAAGACTAGTTCTGGTCAACCATATCAATCTTTGACTTTAACACAGAATGGAATGACTTGGAACAATCCATCATTTGATATGAAATGGAAAGTTACCCAAAAAAGTAAGACAACCACAACTTATAATGATATATATGGACATGGTTGGCCTACTATTAACATAGGTGGGATATCAACATCAGATGGAACAGAAAAGACAACTGGATGGTATTACAACACATCATCAAAATCAGTTTCTGTTTTAATGCCAACAATAAGCAAACCTTGGGTAAATACTTATAGTGGTGGTAAAGTAACTATAACAAAAGGATCTAATACAGCTATATCTTATAAAGGTGGTAGTATAACTATAAATTTAGATCCTAATATTACATTCAGACAGGGTTTTACATCTGGTGTTTCTGAACGTACTTGGACAATATCTAATACTGCAAATAATGCAACAAATCAAGAATATTGGGCGTTAAATAAATTTAATGATGTTGTTATCAAACTTCCTGCTATAGCTGCTGCAAATCATGCTTTTGGTAATGCAACATTGTCATGGAGAGACACCGGTACCCAAGATTTAACATTTTCTAAATCAAGCAGAACATGGAATAATTCTAATTCTGATGACAGTTTTACAACAACATTAGCTTCTAACTTACCTTATATTGGTAGTTGGACAGCTTCTGCTAGCGGTGGCTCAATTACATTTAAATCTACTACTAAAAATTCAAGTTCCACATCTGGTACTATATCATTTTATGGATCTACTTATCAGGATGGTGTACTGACACCAAGTCCATCTACTATAACTATATCACAAAACGGTACAAGCATATCTGGTACTATCTATATAAAAGCAGAAGGTACTGGTATAAAAAGTTGTGATGGATCCTCAGTATATCCTATAGATGGTAATACAAGAACTGCTAGTTATTCTTTAAAACCTAAAGAGTATATACATGTTACTAAAGTAGAAAATTTAGCGGCAACAATAACGTCACCAACAAATAGAAATGTAATATGGCAAGGTGAAACTATTTATTTTGGTAAAAAATCAGGAACTGTAACAACAGAAACTACAGCTTCTAAAACATATCCTTATAAAATAACTGTAAGTAGTAATATAGTTAGTACTTATCCATCTAATGCTACCAATGGAGTTATATTAAGTAATAGTGTTACACCTTATGATGCAAATTATGTTATTGAATATTCAGTTGATAGTGGTTCTTGGACCACTAGTACTACGGCCACTATAGGACAAAGACCTGCCGTGTGGTCATCAAGTCCATCATTAGTAGTTAGATCTAGTGGTTGGACAAATGTAAATGAAGGTATTTATAAATACACAAGAGGATGGTATGCTTCACAAGGATCTACAACACATACAGTAGCAATAAGAGTAATAGATAGAAATAATAGCGATAAAGTATTTAGTGGAACATCAGCATCTATAACTCAAGATGGTCAAGGTGGATATTCAACAGATACAAGATATACATTTACCACTGGTGGAACAAATTGTACTACAAGCACACCTTCAGCAACTGGTTCTAGTGCAGGAAATTATGGGTCATTTACTGTAAGTCCTTGGTCGCCAATATCAGATCCTAGTGGTAACCAAGGATCAGAAAATGATATATCTAATTATATATACAATTATAGTAATAAATTATCTGAAGGATATTGGGACTCATCTACAGTAACTGCTGAATTTATAGGTGAAAGTAAAACATTTGGATATGGTGAAAGTATAAGTATGAAGTTTGGCGTCAGATCAAGTTCACCAGATACTAAAGTTTGGATATATACAGGAAAAAAGACTTGGAATTATAAATATAAATTTTGGATAAAAGCAAGTAATGAAACCAATTATCATTATAATAGCACTTTAACAGGAACAGGTTCTACTGGACCATGGTCATCCATTACATATTATAGAAAAATAAATTTTGATGGTGGATCATGGTCAAGATTAGATACGAATGGAGAAAAAACAATAACATTAACATCAGCTGGTGAACACACAGTGAAAGTAGGATGGTGGTCTGGTAATGATGGTCCTTATCATACACAATCAAAGACAATTACTTTAGGACAAATAACCGTAATATATCATAAAATTACATTTTTCCTTTTTTTATTGACTCCAAACACAGTTGGACCTAATATATTTAATAAAATGAAATACACAATAAATGGAACGGATAAAACTGTGGATTTAGATACATATTCCAAATTTGAAATACAGGTAAATGATGGTGATGAAATTATATTTCATTCTGATAATTATACATCATGTAATAATATTAAAGATATAACTAGATCAGATAATTATTATGTAGATCAGTATGGATTGTCAGGTAACCACCCTGCACAATTGTTATACTATAATGATTCTAACGATGTTAAAAACGATATGTTTACATTATATCATAAATTAAATGACGTTATATATGCTGATGTATATGGTCATCATGATATAACAATTAATAATGTAACAGAAGATAGCATTGCATATATGTATGTTGTACCAAAATATATATATGTGCACCCATGGCATGCAGGATATTCGCAAGAAAATGCATCTGATAGCACAGATAATGTATGGGATGATACTGAGTTTTCCGATAATGATAAATATACGCAGTGTAAAATGAGTTGTTCAGGACGTAAATCAAATACAGGAAGTGATTATGATAGAGGTCCATGGGGTGCTCCTGCAGGTGATGGTGGAAACAGAACAGATTTTTCGGGTATTATTGATCCTTTTGGTGTTGTTAGACATTCAGATAATAAAAAATCAAAAGAAAAATGGTATAACTATCATTTAGGTGTAAAGTTAACCACTTCTTTATATGAGTATGAACCAAGTAAAGTATATACCGTTTATAGAAGTACATATACAAATCCAGCTAACTCGATATATTTTTCATATAATAATGTATGTGATAATTTTTTAAGAACATTAAATAATTCACCAAAACCAACAAGTAGTTATTGGGGTGATGAAAAAATAATCAATAGATATATTGAACCATATAATAGTTATATTCCATATGATAATGCTAGAAGAGGAAATTATGAAACAGTGACTTATGCTAAACAATTTCCTCAAAATAATACATATATTGCTCTTGATAGAACAGATCCAGATAATTCAGCAAGAGAAGCGGCAACTACGATGCCACCACAATTTTGGGTGGGCCCTAAAATAAATGCATGGGGTAAATTCGTTAAAGCACCACAAGATAATTTTGGTTTAAATTATTTGTCTCCTCCAATGATATTGCAAGGTTTGATTTGTGGAGGATCTGGTGGTGATAAAAATCACCAAGCATTAGGATTATTTTCTGCAATTTCTTTAAAAGGAAAAAATAAAAATAATAATAAATTAATGTTTTTTGCTGAGGCATATAATACTTATTTTGATCATGATATCCCACAATCAACGATAGGTACAATAAATCAACCTTATAATTCTTATATAATTACTGGTAGAATTAAAAATGGCGGCCGTCGTGGTTCTGAATTGCCAATTTGGCAAAAATTTAGATTCAATATATGGGCTAAGGCAAAAGAATGGATAGAAGAATATGGATAGTTCAACGATGGTTAATTATTTTATATGCCCGAAATGGGAGGATCTTAGATCCTCCCATTTTTATTTTAATTTTTTAACTTCTCGATTTGTAATATAACCTTCTTCATCTAACCATTCTACAATATAATATCCTTTTTCTAGACAATCAATATCATAGAATTTAGCGGTGAACCAATCTTCTGATGGTTTCCATCTTGAACCATCTTCATGAGCAATAATAGGTTTCTTGCATTTGGTATGTCCTACAATCTGAGTCCAAGTACGCATATATTGCGCTTCATGATCGTAATCTTCATACATATCAGATAACAATGCTTCAGGTCTTACCCAAAGTGGACCATTCAATGGATCATTTCCATAAGGATCAAAATGTGAACCATAGGTAAACTTAAAGTTGTCAAAACTATCAACATCAATCATATTGATAGGAATACTTACCTTATGACGTTCATTAATCCATTTGTTTGTTACACCTGCATGAGTATAAATGATTCTATTTGTCATGTCAACAAAAGAAAATCTAAGCTTTCTAGATTTGACACAATCCTTCAACAACTGTCCTGCAAGCAACTGTGTCATTTGGTTATAACCACTATACTTGTCATCACCATCAACAAGATAATGAAAGTCATGATTGCCGATAAGCATATAAAACAAACCTTCTTCTTTGTTATGTTTATTCTGTAATGCAAGCAAATTCTTAAAACCATCCAATTGCTGTTCTGGCGTGATATTTTCATAAGTGTCAAAATAATCACCTAAAGTAATTACTTCATATAATGTAGTATTTGGATCTTTTGGTTTCTCCAAATTATAGATAGTATTGAACTTATCATAATTACCATGGATATCACCAACAACCAATCGTTTTGTCTTTTGTACTTTCATATTATTTCTTTTCCATTAATGTTGATAATGTTAGACCTACTGAACCCCATAATGGTTGTAATGAGAAACCAAGCATAGATCTGAAATCAATAAGATGCTTATCATACCAAGCATTCATATCTTCCAATAACTTATCTGCTGCTTCTTTGGTGTCTTCACATTCTTCTACCATTTTCCACAACTCATCTAATGAATTGGGATCATCAATAGTACCAGGATCATTCTTATAAAATTCAGTAGCTCTCTTGACTGATTCTAATTCAGATCCTAAAGTACGTCCAAAATATTTTACACTTACATCTGTCAACTTACCCATTTTATTGTGTCGTTAATTTAAATTCTAGATACTGTGGTTCATCATCAAATGAATACTTGCTTCCTTTTAACATTTCTTTAATGTTATCATGAATCAAGCTATTCAGGAAGAAATCACCAAACCACCCATCACCTATTCTTTTTGGTTCTGATGTAAAAAGAAATAATTTATTTTCTTTATTTACAGCAAACCAAATTCCAATATTCTTATTCTCTCCCATGTTTTATTTGCCTATTAAACCTATTTGTTTAGCACAAGCAAAATTATATTGTGATTGAGTTATCTTTTTTCCTTTTACTCGTGAATTGTATTCAGATGGTAATACATTATCAATATTCTTACTCGTATGTATCAATCCTTCAAATGGAATATCATCCAGTTTAGTTGTCAATATTACTTCATAAACATCCAACATAAGTGGAAATTTCTTATCAATACCTTGAATCTTGATATATTTTGTCACTGGATAGAAAAAATCTTCTGCTAATTTTTCATAATCAGGCTTTTCCTTATTCTTATTATGAAATTTAATATAGTCATATATATCTCCACCATCAGCATAATTTCTCTGTTCAAAATACGAAGTACCTATATGTGGGTATTCATCAGTAACCGGAAAATCATCAGTCAATGGATAGACTTGATCTACATGAACTACAATATCATTATCAAATATATTATAGCATTTGATATTCAAAGTCTGCTTATAATCATGAAGAATCTTCCAAGCCTCATCAGAATATGGCATAGTACCAACATACGAATAATTTACTACCTCTTTATCGATTTCATCGGCATAATAGAATATATTACATACATCAAATGGTTTATTCAATTGATAAAGTTTCATATCAGCTGGCAATATCAATTCATCAACACAACTGGTATATGCAAATCTCCAAATCTTATATTTCTTAGTTTTCATCTTAATCAATTTTATGAGGTGATGGCATAAAATCATCATCAATACAAATATAATTGCAATAAATATCTTTTCTTTCTGGTTTATATCTTTTAATATAAGATGCTATATAAGGGCTCTTTCCAGTAAGAATTTCCATCATCTTTTCTGTTGGGTGCGCATCATCATCCATAATCTTATGAATATCATCAGCCATTACCACATCCATTACTGGATATAGATTGCAATTAATTATAGTGCTTACTACAAACTTTCTCATTACCTATCTTATTTACAATATCTAACATTAGGAATATCTTCCAAATATGTAAATGACACTTCTGACTTGTCATATACTTCTTTATCATATTCTGTTCCAGAAATCTGATTGATAACTTCTCTTGTATATTCAGTTGGTGTACCATCTAAATTAACATAATCAGATTTCCAAGAAGCATCATTCTTCAATACAAGTATCTGGAACAAATATGTACAAACTTCATTACTAACGTCATAACATGGAACTGATACCTGTACGATGACAATATCTTTTTCTAATGGAATAGGATAATGACCACTCGAACCAAAATCCATCACTTCTACTTTATTCTTATCAAAATTCTTAATCATATTGTATTCTATTAAATGTTCTACATTTTAAATGTTAATAGCTGGAAGTGAATCAACAAATTCAAAGTATATTCTAGAATCCTTATCAAGAACATCACTTATCTTGAATTCCGGATGATTCTCAATAATCCAATTAGCAAATCCTAGAGTTGGTATACCATCTTTATCAATCAATGTAGCATTCAACTTGTCCATAATCTTACTGATTGGATTTAAATTGATGTCACAAGTGTATCGACAAAGTTTTTCTTTAACACCATTTGCAAATCTGATATTTACAATAACTGTATAAGTATATGCCTTTGAAAAATTTGTCTTAACCATAATCATAAAAATTTTAATGTTCATTATTAACATTTATAATATAGAAAAAGGTTAAGAAATTTCAAAAATATATTTAAATATTTTCTACTATTTCTTAACCTTTCCGTTGACATCAGTTCATGATAATAATATCCAGAACTATAACAAGAACGTATCAAGGTGCAAGATCATGAACTAGAACACCAAACAATATAGTGTGTACACTTACACATTGTATGGCTAAAAAATTTACTTAATTCCTTGATACTCAGTTTCATTATTGGAGCCAAAATAATTGATTTTGACTTTCATCCATGTTACTAAGATATATATTAAGAAGTAATCACATAACTGATGCCATTCGATTTGCTTATCTTAAACCGGACTTACAAATCTACTAATTTTATTTATTAATTTCATCATAAGTCTGTTTAGGTCCTTCTGGAAGATAAATCTTCAATGCACTAATTTCCTTCACAGTCTTAGTTTTCCACATGTCAAACTTATTTCTGATACTTTCCATTGTATCAACATATTTTGCATATTCATCATCAAACTTCTGGGCCTTAGCAAGCTTATCTTCTGTAATAGCATCAATAATTTCTTGCTTCATCTTATTGAATTCTGCTTCTTTATGTCGAAGTTCAGTAGACAGCCAATCATACTCAGTATTAACATCAGATACTAGCATAGATGGTTCATAAGAATAAATGATTGTATCTCGACCAGAACCTTCTACTTTGCTTGGATTCTGTAAAGCATTGTTCATCTGTGCTTTAGCTTCATAAAATGCTCCCTTAGGATGAATGAACTTACCAACAAGAGAACAATAAGATTCATAAACATAGTACTTATTTCTCTTAGCAACATCCCATGTACCAATTACATCAGATTCGCCAATAGGAAATTCCTTACCTGGGGCATTTGGAAGTTCAATATTCTGAGCCTTAGCCCATTCGGTAATAGGAAGTGACTGAACATAATCAAGAATCTCTGTCTTTGCTTTGATTGCTTCATGAATCCATGCACTCATGGCATTCAAATTTGCAATCTTTGCAATGGTCTTATGCATTGATTCAAAAGAATCTGCACTCATACCTTTTGTAATTGGCTTAGAATCAGCCACACCATAAGAGTTGAAAAGCAAACATAATGATGTATTGACAAAATTGATATTGTCAAGAATTGCCTGTTCTGACTTCAACAATTCTTTACCCTTATTAGAAACATGATTAGCAGAAGTAGATGTAATACCCTTTTCTGCAAAAAATACCTTATACTTACTGAATTTGTCGTTTAATATATCCATAGTTTTAAAGTTTAGTGGACCATGTGAGATTCGAACTCACGTCCAACCGAAGTTATCGATTGTCAAATCCGTAATGGCCCAAGTTATGTTTATTAATTTTAGTTCTTGAACAGAACTGAAAGTGATGTTCATTATTTATATTTTCGATATAGAAAAGTTTAAATCAAAAATTCATCATTTGTTATGATAATATTTAGTTTATTTTCTTCATTTTTCTCTTCTATTTTTTCTTGTTTATCGAAGAATTCATCCACTTCTTCAAATTTCTTACCTTGACAATCAATAGTATATCCTTTATTGAAATTAGGATCATTCTCACTTATTGTAATAGCGGCTTTCTCTATTTCCTCAGCTGATAATGTTGTCTTATCATAAAATACCAATGAAAGAGAATTGCATACGCATTTCATTATAATATTCTCATATCCAATTCCAGATCTTCCATTAGAATATCCTTCATTGAGAGTCAATTTAGAAATAAATGTTCCAAGACTTACATCATTGATAGTAAAATACTGTTTAGATAATTTCGTTATACTTTCAAAACTTCTATCTTCAGTGATATCCATCAATTCAGTATTCCATGTATTTGGATCTGATGTATATGCAAACATACTGAATGAATATGGATAAAAAGCTAGATTGCATTTTCTTGGATACAACTTCATAGCAGCTACAGACATATTTGTATCAAATGAATAACTTTGTCTCATTTTCAGTTCTCCATTTTCATAATGCACCGCCTTTATGAAGTTGTTCTCTCCAAGTATTTTGAAATACTTTTCATTCAATACAATCTCTAAGTCTTCTATATATGATTCATTCAATGTATATTGATTAGATGTACCATAGTAAATATCATTCACTCTTTTATTGAATATATGTTCTGGTACTTTACGAAGAATACAAGGAATGTAGAATGACTTACTTGTATCTATTGCTTTTACTTCCATAATTACTGTTACCCAGCGTTGGAACAATCTGTAATCATTATTAGTAAAAGCATAAGCAGATAAAAATTTGTCATTATCTATAATAGATTCTGGTGGAAATCTAGAATTCTCTTGTAATCTTTCTATACCCTTATCTATGTAATATAAAACCTTACTATCTTCCATTATTCTATCCTTTATCTTTTAAACGTTCAATTGCTTTCTTTGTTTCTTTATCAAGTGTTTTAGGAAATACCGGATTGACAACCATTGTATAATCATGTCCATCAATACCCTTTCCTTTTATTCTAAGTTTCTTACCAACTTCAGAACATTCCGGAAGATTTATTCTCATCTTCTGATTACCAGGTAAATTGATTTCAATCTTACCTCCGAGCATTACATCCTTCCAATCAATATCTTCTTTACCTTCTACATTACCATAATCATCAATATGATATTTATTATGGTCATAAGTATGTTGTACAGTAATGTAAAGTTCACCATTTGTTCCATTTACAGATTTAGATTCAGAACCAAGTGGACCAACATCAATTCTGATACCATCTTTCAAAAGATATTCCAACGGAATTCTTGACAAGTCAATTTCTTCACTTACTAACTTGCCAATGAAACCAGTACCAGAACAAGCTGCACACTTATGTTCTACTGTCTTACCTTTACCATTACAATAAGGACATGGATGGCTAGATTGGAAGAACATGTTTCCTTGTCGTCTAGATTCAGTCACCATACCACTACCGTTGCAATGTGAACAAACTTTAACACCAGTACCACCTACACCATCGCAAACATTACATCTGAAGTCTTTCAAATATGCTACTGACTTAATACCTCTAAAATAGAAATCAGAAATATCAACATTCAATTTTCCTTCGCAATTCTTACCTCTCAAATCTCTATAATCTTCAGTATGCCAAGATGGTCCACTTGACCTATCATGTCCGAAGAAATCAGCAAATGGATTGAATCCACTACCGAAACCAGGATTGTCATATTCTTGCTTCTTTTGTGGATCTGACAAAGTTTCATAAGCTTCATTAGCAGATTTTACAATCTCTTCAGCTTCTTTCTTCTCCTTATCAGATTTGTTACCCATTCTATCTGGATGATATTTGAGCATTATTTTCTTATATGCTCTTTTGATATCATCTTCTGATGCATCTCTAGATACACCTAAAATATCATAGTAATCTTTCATGTTATTTATTATCTATTCTTTGACATGTTAAATATAGAAAATGGTCGATCAAATTTCATTAATTCAACCGACCATTCAAATTGTTATTGATATAAATTATTTATGCATCTTCAACTACAGCATCTTCTACTTTTACATCATCTGATTTTTCTTCTTTCTTATCATTGTCATGATTTGACGCATTCTCTTCCTTTGCATTTCCTTCCTGTGTCTCTGTCTTATCAGTACCATCTTGGCTCTTTTGCTTATCGGCATAGAATTTCTCAACTATTGGGTTCCAAACTTCTTCCAACTCTTTCTTAGCTTCCATGATCTTATCATGGTCTTTGTCCTTCAATACAACAACTGATTCCAATGCATCAAGTTTTTCTTGTGCTTTAGCTCTATCCTCATCTGATGTAGCTTTGACAAAATCTTCATTGACAATCATCTCTTTTGTATTGAACATGTAACGTTCTGCATCATTGATGTCATTAGTTTCTTTTGTCTTCTTTTCATCAGCTTCCTTGAACTTCTCAGCATCTTCCTTGATTGCTTTGATTTCCTCATCAGTAAGTGTATTGTTACTGATTGTAATGTGCTGTTCTTTATTAGTACCAAGATCCTTAGCAGTAACAGTAACGATACCATTTGCATCAATATCAAAGCAAACTTCAATCTGTGGTACCCCAGCTTTTGCCATAGGAATTCCATCCAATCTGAATCTACCAATAGACTTATTACCAGAAGCAATCTTACGTTCACCTTGCAATACATTTACCTCAACCATAGGTTGGTTATCAATAGATGTGGTGAATACTTGCTTCTTCTGACATGGAATTGTTGTATTTGCTTCAACAATAGGTGCCATCATATCTCCCTTAGTTTCAATACCTAATGACAATGGAGTAACATCAAGAAGCAACAAATCACCAGTAGAATTACCAGCAAGAATATCAGCTTGCTTAGCAGCACCTAATGCAACTGCTTCATCTGGATTTACAGATTGATTCAATGGCTTATTGAATTCCTTCTTCAATGCCTCTTGCAATGATGGAATACGAGTTGTACCACCTACAAGTAAGATACAATCAATATCATCATACTTCTTACCAGCTTTCTCAACAGCAACCTTTGCTTTTTCAACTGTGCGATCATTCAAATTCTTTACAAGAGATTCAAACTTAGCACGAGAAAGTGTCATAGCAAGATTCAATGGTGCACCATCTTTCATAGAAATATATGGAAGATTAATCTCTGTCTGTGTTGAACTTGACAATTCAATCTTTGCTTTTTCTGCAGATTCTACTACACGAGCATAAGCCATATTATCCTTTGTCAAATCAACATCATCTGACTTCTTAAATTCATCAACTACCCACTTTACAATAGCATCATCATAGTCTTTACCTCCAAGATATACATCACCATTTGATGCAAGTACTTCAGCCATACCATCTGACAACTCAAGGACAGAAACATCAACAGTACCAGTACCTGAATCCACTACTACAACAGTCTTGTCTTTCTTGTCTTCCATCAAGTTAGCTGCCAATGCTGCTGATGTTGGTTCATTAATCACACGAAGTACATTCAATCCAGCAAGCTCACCAGCTGTCTTAGTTGCTGTACGAGCAGCATCACCAAACCAAGCTGGTACTGTAATTACTGCATCTTTGATTTCCTCACCAACAAAATCTTCAGCAATTTTTTTCATCTTACCAACAATCATAGATGAAATCTGTTCTGGAGAATATTCCTTATCATCAATCTTAACATAAGGCTTACCAGACTTATTTACAATATCATAAGTTGCAAGCTTTTGCATCTTCTTTACATTTTCATCATTGAAATCAGCACCCATCAAACGCTTTACAAAACTGATAGTGTTCTTTGGATTTGTTACCATTGCACGCTTTGCGGCATTACCAATCTTCACTTCATCCTTTGTAATCTGTACTACAGATGGTGTTGTTCTTGTTCCTTCTTCATTTACTACTACAACTGGTTTACCTGCCTCAATTACTGCTACACACGACATACCCGTGCCTAGATCTAGGCCTAAAACTTTACTCATTTTAAATTTAATCTTATATATGTTTTTGTTTATCTAATTAATATATAGAAAAAAGTGTGCCAGAATTTCATGATTACAAAATTCTGACACATTGTCATATATTCCTGCCAAAATGTCACTCTGACACTTCAATCTTATTGACAAAATAATTTGCCGTCAACGTAAACTTAACAATCACTTTAGTATCACCAATATCTAATGAAATCATCCACGGTGCAAATTCAACATCTAATTTATCAGGTCCATCAACCTTCTTTACATCAAACTTACCACCAGTAACATCGGTTACTTTCTCAATAAGAGATTTGACACTACCAATCTTACAATTCAACAATGCTTGTCCTAAAAGAACTTCAACAATACGCGAAGCTCCACTCTGTTTCTTTAATTGTTTCATAAAAATTCATATTTTAAAGTTTTACTGATATATGATATAATATTCACCAGGATGGCGGCTGGGATTGACAGGGAGCGGAAAAATATACTTCAGTATATTCTATCAGCCTAAGACTTTTTAGTTGTTCCTGGTGACTTTTTTGTATTCTTATTTTTTCTTCTTGTATACATCTTCTGAAATGCATGAACTTCTTCTGGTTCTACATAATCAACTATACGATATTCATTCTTCAACTTTGCTTTTATTCTCTTATCATTGTCTTTATAGTCTGAAATTTTCTGCTCAAGAAAAGCTTTATCTTCATTAGGACCTTCTGACAACATGCAAAACCATTTTGTCCATTCAACACCAGTTCTTGTATGATACTGATATCTTGATTCAATGTTATATAACTTACTCATTTGTACAATCTAAGAATTTGTTACCTTTAAAACCAAACTTCTCTGAAATTTCTTCTGAAGTCATATCTTTTACTCTATTATAGAAAGTAAACCATATAGGAAGAACAAATGCAACCAAACATATTGTTGCTAAATACATATTGTCAACTATCAATATGACAATGAATGCTGATAATATAGCAAAGAAAAAATGAATTGTCAATGGATTGATATACTTATGCATCATATTTAGAAATTTTCTTGTTAGTATAATAAATAAGAATACACATGTTGTGAATAGCTGCTCTTAAATCAAAGCTATGCAATGAATCCGATGATGAACTGTCATCATACAAATCTAATACACATGATTCAACAATACAATTTGATGACTCAGCTTCATCAAAAATATTCAGCTTCTTTGATATTCTCCAGATTTTCCATTTGATATCAGATTCTGATAATCTTGATACTGCATTCAAACAATCATTGATGTTAGGATATAAATAAAGCATCTGTCTTGCTATCCCACCAATAATCTTTTCAATATTATCATTAATCTTAGTATATATAACTTGAGGATTTGTATTTATCATGATTTTATATTGTTTAATTAGTAACGAATGATTCCGCCAGCTCTTTCAATATCAAAGTTATGTAAAGCCATCATACCTTTTATTACATTCACAATACCATCTAAAGTCTTCTTATCAAGAAGCATAGTATAGATGACATCTTTTACAGATGGCCATGCATCTCTAGTAAAATATCCATTAAGACCGTTAAAAATATCTTCTACCAACTGATCAAAATTAATAGTAACTACTTCATTGAGGTATTCCTCATTACCATAGTTATTAGCAACTTCACTGAGAGCTTCTGCAATATGTAACTTAACGAAATCAATAATCATAATTTTAATATTTAAATGTTTAACTTACGATAATAAGATAGAATAACTTTCAGAAATTTCAAAATTAGCAATGTAAAACTTCTGAATATTTTACAAGAGCTTCACGATATGCAATCATCTTAGCATCAGAAAAATCTAATACAAAACCAATAAGTGTATCAATATCTTTCTGTTCCATCTTAACAATATTGTTGAGCTTAATTCGATTGCAAATAGAAATACGAAGATATTCAAGAGTGAATTCGTAAATTGCACTAGGAGAATAAGTTGAGCAGAAATTAGCATTAATCATTGCAAGTTCTGTAGCGTAATCATTCAAAGTCTTTGTCATCATAATCATAAAATTTTAAAAATTAAACTTCTTGTTTTGAACAGATTTAATATAGAACAAACCCAGGAAATTTCAAAACAAATGCAAAAAAAGTGAATGACTTTGTCATTCACTTGGTATCAATCCTAATACTTCAAATGTAGGTTTTACACCAGTACCAAGATATTTGTCATATATGTATTTTTCACAATCTTCAAGCTTATCTGTCCATTTTACCCATCCATATTCATTTCTATCACAGAAATCCCACCAATGAAAAAACAAGAACTTTTTTTCTTTTCTGTACTGCATATTCTTTAATAAGATATGTAGTATCATTGTAAGTATAATGCTTGAATATTTTTCTTACTACTATACGATATTTTTGTTTCAGTATAGCATCATTTACTGCAGATATGAATTCTCTCTTTTCTGCTTGATCTAACTTACTTAAATCACCAATCGTCATCACTATCATACAATGGGTTATCATAAAAACCAGAATCAGAATAGCTATCAGCATCACTGTCTTCATCATACTCTGTACAATCAAACCATCCATCTTCTGGCAAATCATTTTCATCAATTACTTCTTCACCATTAGCATAATTCAAATAGCCATTTCGATCTGTTGTCACATAATCTCCATTTTCTTGCCATTCTTCAGTTGTATATCTGTTGCCTTTGTTGATGTAAGACTCTTGCAACATTTCTTCTTTAGTCATCAAATCAATTTTCACTTCCATTAAAATTATATACTTAGATTAAAAATAAGGTTAAATAGTTTCATGAACAATAAAGCAATAATGATTCCAATTGTAAATTCTAGTAATATATAATACTCCATATATCAAACAAATTATATCTTAATATTACATAAATCATTACATAGATAAAAGAGAATCCTAAGATAAATTTTTCTTGGTACTTTTCTGGTACTGCAAAGCTTGCAAATACAGCTATTACAGTACCAATCATCATACATAGAATTTCTTTCATACAACATTTACTTTTCTACAAGATTGTCAACCATCATTGCTTTACCTAGCATAGTATCACCACCAGAAAGTACAGCAGCATCATTATTGATGTTATGCTCAATATTCTGTAGTGCACTAACTGCATCCTTATGTGAATAATAGATATTGTTTGTATTGTTTCTGTACAAGTCAGCAACAGGATTCATCCAATAATATGTGCAAGATACCTGACCTTTTGAATTCAAAAACCAATACTTTCTTGTATTGCAAACAATATCATCTGTATTGACAATCTCCATCTTTCCAGTATTCACATCTCTCACTCCCATTTCTTGGATGAACCTCAAAGGAGCTTTTCCATATCCTTTTCGTGGAATAACCACAGTTGGTTCTTTGATAATTTCAACAACACGATTCTTTGTTGGATTGCTGGCTGATACTTCCTTTGCCTTATCTTTATTATTTGACAATACAACTAAATCACCTTTAGAATAATTAGACATGTTGAAATTAGTAATTGTCTTCTCAAATAGGCCAATCTTAGCAAGGTCCTCAAAATTAATATCCTTAAGACAATCCTTTCTGGTAACACCATATTGATTTGACAAAAATACAATACCATTCACCACATAAACTCTATCATTAACATTAAGCTTAATCAATGGATTTGCCTTAACATACTTGTATACATAAACTTGATTCATCATAATTTTATAATCTTATTTAATTCATGAAATAATAATTCAATACAACATCTCTTGAGTCCTTCAAGATTTCACTATTTCTGTCACCATGGACAACATAAATTCTCTTATTAGTAAAACCAACAACAGTACCATGTTCAAGGCATTTTCTAGATTCACCTGGATCACAAAATACAACTTTATCACCATATTTCAAAGTTGTTCCAAGAAAATCTGTCAAGTTGGTTAAATTCTCTTTATTGTGCTCTTTCATAAGTCTTATCAAAAATATCAGGTTTGCATGGATAAAACTCACCATTTACACCCTTGATAATATAATCATTGATAGATGCTTCCATATCACCTTCTAATGTGTGAATTACAAGAGTAGTTCCTTTGTTTTCAACAAGTCTACCCATAAAATTGTCAATCTCAGACAAATTCTTACCATTCCATTGAATTGCCTCAATAATAACTGGCTTCTTTCTATATTTCATAATCATTTGCTTTTATTTATATATTTTAGAAATCTAACATTGGGTATGCATCATCTTCAATAATGAAGACTCCAGCACCATTTTCTCCATAGCTAAGATATGTTTTTGGTATACCGAACTTATCTTTGAGATAATTGATAAATTCATTCTTAAGTTTAAGACCAGAAATAAAATTTCTTTCATTAGCTGGAGTATGTAATGGACTTCCACCAATCAAATTTAGTGTTGTCCAATTAGAAATTTGCATTGAATAACCAGTTGGATTAACCAAATACTTATTCTGTACAACTTTATTGATGAACTCTTCTCTAGTTCCATTGAACTTGAAGATACCTCCACCTTTATGAGATGTTACAGAAACTGGTGCTTCATGCAAATCACCTCTCTTCATATATCTTGTTGTTGAATTGTAAGTCTTTGCTGTATAAATGTAAACTGTAATCATAATTTTTATATTTATTTGACATGAATAATATAGAAAAAGTGCATAAAATTTCAAAACAAGTTCAAAATTTCATGCACTTTTTAAAATTATCCGTTAAGTTTAATTGTTGTCAAATCATCCCATTCTATAATACCAGCATTTACTAAGTCATCTATCAATAGCTTGTTGATTTTCCATCCAGTTCGCATTCCAATTTCAGAAACATCTAAACTATCAGGATATCTCTCTTTACAAAGCTCTACTATCAATTGCTTTTGTGCTTCTACAGCTTCTTTTCCTCTATTATTCATGATTTTACTTTATAAATTCTGAATCATCTATAGTACATATCTTATTCTCTTTAAATGATTTCTGTACATCTATGATTCTCTGATTAGTACTTCCTCTAAATGGTATTGTTATGTTTCTTTTTTCCTTTACATAAGGTCCATCAATTATAACATCACAATTCTTAATTACTTCTTTATGAGGATAATTATTCAAATCTTCAATGAAATATCCCGTATAAAGCCAAATACTCTTTTCTGGATATCTCTTCTTTATATTAGAAAGAAACTTAGCAAGTTCTTCTAATGCTTGTACAGACTGATCTAATGGGTCACCGCCAGAAATTGTTACACCATCAATATGTTCATCACCTATCAAATTCAATATCTTGTCTTTATAAGTGATGTTTGTATATGGTACCATATCATCTAACTTATGACCTTGAGCATATTTCCAAGTATGCTTATTCTGACAACCAGGACATGCATGTGTACATCCAGATACCCATATAGTTACTCTAAAACCAGGACCATTATTGATATCTGGACCAGTAACTGCTATGATATGTAAGCCGTTAGACTTGTCTATGTGCAAGTTGTTAGACTTGTCTATATGTAAATCTTTTGTTTCCATATTTATAATATAGAATCAGGATGAACTTAAGTTCACCCTGATTTGATTTTTAAATTAGATTTTGTTCTACATGCTTTAATCGTTTAGAAACTTCATCTTGTTTACCTTCATTCATATTGGAAACATCAGTACTAAGGTAACCAGTGACCATTCTTAGTTCCTCTATGTTATGGCTTCCACAATGTGGGCATGTTCCATTGAAATCACCTTTGCTATGACAATCTCGGCAGTAATCCAGTGGAAAATGCAAAGAGAAATATGGAAGATCCTTATCCATTGCATAAACCACTAATTCTTCACAAGCATCTATATTGTTAGTTGCTGAACTTGGCATTTCAACATAAGTGATGCATCCAGCATTACTGAACTTATCTAATTCACTTTCAATATCAATTTTCTTGAAGCAATCAATATCTTTATATACAGGTACATGAGTTGAATTTGTAAAGAATTTGTTATCATTATCAGTAACACCTTTAACATCATTACCATATTGTGCTCTGAATTTTGTCATTGCTGTCTTACAAAGTGATTCTCCTGGAGTCAAATATACTCCAAAATTCAACTTATCATTTTTCTTGAATTCTGCACATCTGTCATTGAATAGCTTTTCAATTCTCTTTCCAAGTTCAAGTCCTTGAGCTTCTGTCTGGTCACACCCAATCAATATTTGCAATGTTTCTGCTAATCCAATTTGTCCGATAGCTAATGTACCATGTTTCATAGCAGATACAGGACCTTCTTCATGGATATATCCTACCATTGTATTGTTTGTCCACATGAATGGAGCAGACTTAGAATTCTGGCTGCAAATCAAAGTAAATCTTTCAAGAAGCATTTCTCTTGCTTCATGGATCTTCTTATCAAGCAACTTCATGAATGTTTCTACTACATCTTTGCTACCAGATTCTTTTGCCATCATAGCTAAAGTAGGCATAATGATAGTAACAGGGCAAATGTTTCCACGACCATCTTTTTGGTTTGCAGATAACATCCAATTGTCTTGTACTTTACCAGTTTCTGCTATCTTTTTAAATATTTCAAAGAAATAATTTGAATCACAATTGATATCATAACCATTATAAGTTCTACACATCTTATCTGTTATTACTAACAGGACTGACTATATGTTCCTTATTATATAAATTGTATTTTCTATATATTAAGGCCTCACGCTCCGAATTGGTGCTTATCTCCAATTCTACTCCCTTACACTCATCAGGGATAGTCGATACACCTTTATGACAATTAAAATTGTCAATTTAGCACGGATCTCATCCATCTATTATAAATGGACCTAACCGTTAGCAGCAGCTTATTTATTTTCTTATGCTGCCACACCCATTAAGCATGGTTCGAGAGGTTTTAGATGGGCTGTAGTATTGCACTTACCCATCGTGCTCATCACTTCATATCTAGTGAATTTCTCTGCTGGTTTTACTTTAATTTCCCAACTATCTTCAATAGAGTCATAATGACCTTCTAATGACAAATAATCTTCATAATCTGGATGTTCTGACAACCATTTAGCAAATGCACAGTATGTTGATTTGGAGAAATTGAGCAAATTCTTCAATGCACGATTCTTTTGCTCTCTATCAAATATATTACCTTTCCAGTTAGTACTCCAATCAACATTACAATAATTAGGATAATCACGTTGTGTTGTAGATTTCAATGCTAATCTGAACAAATCATAGTTAGGACCAGGATTATTTTTAGAGCCATGAATTTCTTTACTGTATTGGAATATGCAACATGGGAATATAGCAGTACGATGATACTTACCAGTACCTTCCAATGTCATATTGATTAATGCTCTAATTATTTCACGACCTTCCTTTAAAGTACATGTACCATAATTGATGCTAGAAAATGGCAGCTGGGCACCACTACGAGATTGCAAACTATTTAGATTATGACTCATTGCTTCAGTAGCTTGACTTAATTCCTTCAATGTAGAATTCCAAGCCTTCTTCCATATCATTTTCTTCAATGGTTTCAACAATCCAACACCGGTATAAATTCTATCATCAACACTTATATGTTTGATTGATTTAGGATCAATGTTAGGTTTAGCCCACTTCATCAATGGAATTCCATCACACCAGTTTTTGTAATGCTTAAAGAAACTCTTACGGAAATATGGTATCATTGACCAATCAAGATGTGATGCAGAAATACCACCAAACTGTTCAAGTGATTGTACTTGGAAATTTACAGCTATCAATTGGAATGCCGTACTTAATGAATTAGCAGGACGAATATCACACTGTTTCAATGTAATACCATGTTCAAGAAGAATATCAATCGGATCAGTTAAACAATTATGCTGTCCAACTGCAAAATTTGATAAATCATGCTGATAAACCATATTTCCTTCATGATTCTTTCTTGCCATCTTCGACATGTTGTTTTTCAAAGCATAATCTTTACAAACAACTGCTCCAGCTTCACCAATACGGCCACTAAAGCTGTTTTCATCAAGATTGGCATTCTGGTTTACTACATTCTTGGCATAAAGTTTTGTAGCAATATTCTTAGCAAGCTTTGTATTTGATTCTCGATACCTAGATCTCTCTTCTCGGTAAATGATGAATTGTTCTGCTGCTTCATTCTCTCCTACCGACATGAGGAAATCTCTCAAGAAATCTTGTACAGTCTCAATATCAACTACATCTTCTTTCATAGTTTCTAACCAAGCTCTTATTGATTCTGTAAACTTACTAATTAGTCCATCAGGAACTTCTTTCTTCACTCCATTCTTATATACTTTTTCAAGTGCATGAATTGGTTTGTTAAGATCAAAGCCTTGGACTTTACCATCTCTTTTCTTTACTTTCATAGTTAATTTATTTCAAAGATCTATTTGTAAAAGTGGAGAGTTAGATCTCCACTGTATATTAAAATAACTTCCATATCAAATCACTTGTGGCAGCTTGTTTGCTACCAATATTCTGTTTGCTTCATCTAATTTCTGTCTTGTCTTTATATATAATCCAAATCCAAGACCAGTAATACTAGAAAGCAATACTAATGTCCAAATACTTATTGTAATGTAAAACATAAATTTATCCTCCGACTGTTTTATTTTTATTCCACTTATTGAACTTAGAATTACTGATAGTAAATCCAGCAGCACCTGGATGTCCACCTGCTGTCTTTACCAAACTCTTGATCCATCTTCCAAGATTGTATTCTCTATCATCATCTTGTCTTACATTATATACAGAACCAGACCATTTTCCATTAGGCAAATGTTTGAATACAATAGCATGATCTACTTTATCTGCTACTGATTCGAACATTCTGCTTGATGATGGACCTTGACAGAACAATGCAACTGCCTTACGTTCCTTTCCATTGATAATGAACTTCCAATCAAAATCACCGTAGTTGTTTACTAACTGCTTATTCTTATAGTTTTCATAATCAACAATACTTTCTGCTTCAAGTACGGTTTCACTAATGAAGTTTCTTCCATAATCAGATTCAGAACCATCATCATACATGATATGCTTTACACAATCATATACTTTATCAAAATCTAGCTCAAAGTCTCTATTGATTACAAGATTGACACCATAACAATCATCTAATTCAAGACAATACTGATTTGGATGGAAGCTGTCCCAACCGGCAAGATATTGGAGCAACTGTGGCATATTACCCTTATTCTGGTTGATTCTAAGTACATCAAACAAATGTTCATAAACCAATCCAATTGTTGAAGTAGTTGTTGCTCTATATCCAGGTGTATCATCATACCCATGTTGCTTTGCTAATGCTAATGCTGGGCCATGATGGTCAAACCAACTAAAGCCTAAATGGCAATTATATGCATCACGCAAGAACTTCATTACTTTCCAATTGTTGAATGAAATATCAAGCATATATACATGTCCAAATTTGGTTACCCAATTATAAGGGCACATATCATTATTTCGGTCTTTAGATAAAGTATCTAGCATATTGTAATCTGCACCAAGCAAAGTAACATTTTCCTTCTTAGTCTGTAAATTTTTAGATATGCAATCAACAATCCAATGATACATCAATGCGGCAGAAAATACACCATCATTATCTTCTTTATGATATACAATCAATACTTTATTTTCATTCTCTTTTGTCAGTTTCAAAACATTCTTCATCATTAATCTTTATTTAAATTTTTAAACTCTTCTTGAATTACTATTACAACTACATAGGCAAATGCTGTAAACACCATTGATATTATCACATAAAATGATGTTGCAAATATGCACATACCCATTTTTTCTTCAACTAAGTTTGTTGCAAAAAAATTCCAAGAAATATAGCATATAACAGCATATACAATGCATGGAAGTATTATTGTTCCAATATTACAATCTTGTATTAATTTCATAATTTTCAAATATCTAATTCTGTAAACATGAATGTCAATATTACAATTATGATTATAGTAAATAAAGTCATGAGTACCAAATGGTGAATCATAATTTCTTTACCTGTATATTCAACACCATATTTCAATATAAGCCAAACTATCCCAAAGAAAATAGAATATAAGATACAAAAAGCTTTATGGGTGAATTTCTTACTCTGAATGAGTTCTCTCATATTCATCATCACTGCTAATCATTAAACAAACTATACTAACAAACACAAAAAACAGATATACTAAGATGAATCCTGGAATAGTATTTTCTCCAACATTATTCAATCACATCAATGCTACAATCATCAATGTTGCAATGGTATAAGTTTTGAATCCATCTTTCTGTATCTTATCTCTAAAAAATGTATTTATCGAAATTGTTACCTTCATTTCTTTCTTTTTCATCTAACCATTCTGTTAATGGAATTCCACCACATATAATGAATCCTACAAATACTAAACTAGCAGAAATCGTTGTCATAAAGATTGACAAACAAAAATCTATAGTTCTGCTAGTATTACCCATAAAATAATTGGTCAATGGATAAGACAATATGGCAGAAATCAATGAAATAACACCATAATATCCATATAAACCTAATTCATATATAGTTGGAATTTTTCTATTCTTTACTATTGTTGTCTTCATCATGAATATGCTTAGTAAAATCTACTTCTTCTTTAACATTAGTAATATTCACATCAGTAATCTTAACATGCCTAGCAATATTTTTAGCCTCTTGTTCATTAGTGGCAATAATGCTTATAGACAATGGAATTACTCTACTAGTAAACTGACCATATACTGTAATATCAGCATGTACTTTAAATAGTTTCTTATCTCTTAAGTTTTCTACATTAACATCCACCATAATCTATATATCAAATTTAAAAAATCAAACATAATATGACAAAGATAGCTATACACCAGAAAATGAAGCTACCTATTGCCTTCAAAACAAATCCTCCCATGAAAGCAATACTTCCAACAAACAGTTTTATTAATCCTACCACTATAAACAGGACAAGTACTGTAATGAAAAGACCTGCTAATAAAGTAATTATTCCAAAAATCAATTCTATCATAATTCTATCATTTTTGTTCAGATATAAGATAGAAAAATCTTGACTGATTTCAAAATTTTATTTAAATAAAAAGTCACACAGGGATGTTAAATCTATTTCAGGTATATAAATATACTCCTAAACAATTTTCCGCTCCCTGTGTGACCTAGGCGCTTTCCTAGAGAACATCATTTTCTCTTCTTTGGTTGTAATTTTCTATTAACAGGTTTATAAGTACAATTTGTCTTCATCTTCTTAAGCATTGCAACTTCAACACGTAAGGTCTTTACTTCTTTCATTAATGCAACATTGTCATTATGCAATGAATTGAGTTTAGAAAGTACAACTCTGAAATTAGCTTTTACAATAGAATCAGAACTCATGCTATTGTGATTGTCATTATTAGTAATGACTGTGGTAATGTTGTTCAGTTTCTTTACACTACATCTACAGTTAGGATCATGAACAACAAAACTTTCAGTATTGTCATTCTCATCAGATTTTACAATATTGATGAACTTATGGTTTTGATAGTCAAATTCCATCACTTTACCTTCTGATGTCAAGGTATCACCTACTATGGCAATATCATTTGATTTACCAGTACATTTGTTGACAACAAGCATGCTTCCTGTAAGAAACAATACAAATGTTATAGCTGCTATAATAATACTTTTAATATTCACTTTCATAAATTCAATAATTATAATATTCTATACTTCTTCTGTCATTTTATTGTGTTCTGCTTTTCTTCTGTTCTTATGTCCTGCATAATATATTCTAGAAATGTTAGCAGTTTTAACTGCCTCTATAGCATAAATCAAGTCTTTCTTGTTGATAGCTTTTGTCTTCTTATCATATCGACATGCCTTCATTCGTTTCCAGAACCTTGTCTTTCTTACACCATCTGGTCCACAATTGTATGTCAATGATGTCAACCCATCAACAAATGATTGGGTATAGATAAATCTATGGTCAAGTTCAGAAAGCAATTCTCTTACATGAACATTGAACTTATCCATATCTTTATCAAATAGCTTATCAGCATATTCTTGACTTATCTTATGTGGAATATTATCTTCATAGATTACATGGCCATAACCTATAGTATATCTCTTTTCACCTTTAAGCTTGTAAGCGGTAAGGACACAAGATTCATATTTCTTGATGAACTCTTTTCCTTTCTTACTTATACTGGCATTCTTATATGTATAAGTATTAGTATGATGTTCGTGTACATCAGAAGATTTTGCCATTGTATTGATATCGATAGTCATCATTTCCTCAATACGTTGTACTCTTTCTTCTATAGTAAACGTATCTCTTACTACACTATATAGCTTAATATTCTTCCAAAGATGGGCACTGTCTTCCTTTTCTTTTATTAATGAATTGATATTAGGACTAGCATTAATGAACATAGGTGGTAATGTTCCAGACAATCCACCTAGAAATGCAGAACCTACTATCAAATATTTTATCTTCTTCATTCTTATCTTACTTTAAAGTTAAATATTATACATATTGTTTTAACATCTTAAATATAGAACAAACATAAAAAAATTCAAAAGAGGAAACCTTTCGATTTCCTCTTATATATTGATTATTCTAAATATTATACTATACTTTTTATTATCTATTGCTTTAAAAATCCAAGTTCGTAAATCATAGGTCGCATCTTATTAGCAAGTGTACTATAAAGCTCTTTAAACTTGTCCAAATCTTCTTTAGCATATTCCTTAGCAAGAGCTTTTATCTGGTACCATCCACAATCCCAATTATTTATCTGATATTCAGGATGTTCTGAATTGAACAACTCTCTATATTTGAAAGTCTTTCTGACAATTTCTGAGGCTTTATCCAAAACTACTTGTGCTTCTGAAGTAAGCGTTATTTCTTGAAGTTTCTTATATACAAATCTATCTGAATCAGTATGAACATCTAAATAACAATCGTCATTATTAAATTGATTTGCTAAGTCTTCAATTTCTGACTTTGACATCCAGAAGAATTCGTTTTTGATATCCCAAAGTTTATCGTGATATTTTATATTTTTTAATGAAACATCATATCCTCCAAATATTGTTAAAATTAGTGATCTTAATTTACATTGTACCATCCATTGTCATTCCAATCATGAGTGCACCAGTTATCAGCAATAGACAACCAATCATGCAAAGCCAATCATTAGATACACGTCTTTCATTGTTTATCATATAAACACCAATACCTAAGAAAATCAATATAATTCCAATAAAAATCATCATAATCGTAAATTTTAAAAATTAAACATCTTATTTATAAAGCATGAAAGATAATTACATAAACTATTATCATGAAATTAGGAAATATCATTACCAAAAGTTTCAATATATTATATGTTAAATCATCTTCATATTTTGGCTTGTGAGTAAAATTCAATGTAAGAAGAATAATTTCAATAACAAAGAAAATTACTAAAAATATAATTGAATTTTTATCCATAATCTATATTTATTATTTAACATCTTAAATATAGAACAAATGTAAAAAATTTCAAATTATTTTTATTATATAAAAGCAAACAAAAAAATGATAAGTTTAACAGAATCATTAAATGTATCTTTGAATGAATCAAAGAATTATTCAGTAAAAAGCGTTAAAGCAGAAGATGTTGTTACATTCTTAAGATAAAATCCAGAATATTATTTCTATACTAGAGGATTTGGTTCAAACGCGGCACATTATGGTGCAAAAGTAAATTGTTAGATTGTGAAATCCAATACCAACCTAAAACAAAGAATTGGTATGTATATTCATATTCAAATCAATATACTGGAGGATTTGAAATGGATGATGATAAATCAATTGACTCAATTGATAGTTTAGTTTCAGCAATAGATTCTGCAGATAATACGGATATTAAAATAGGTGGAGGTAAATTTGGTATATATGGTGTTAATGGAAATACACCTAATGCAAAAATACAATTAAGAAAGAAAAAATAAAATTAATTTATTATAAATAAAAAGAGCGAAATTCCACAGAATTTCGCTCTTTTGTTTTATTCCAAGTTAGAATGGAAGATCATCAGAACCAGCCGTTGGTGTTGATTCTGTTGTATCTGAAGGAGCAGTGGCAGTAGTTGTTGATGCTGTTGTTGTAGTTGATGGCAATGGATTTGTTGGGTCATTACCAGCAAGAACTACACTAATCCATGCATTGACACGGGCTGTTACTTCAGGTGACCACTCATGGTAACCAAGCTCTTCAATTAGATTAGGACAGAAGCTCTTAATCTTCTCGATTACACCATGATACAACTCACGAAGTTTCTTTGTGTTTTCTTCTGCATTGATTTCTGCAAGAGCTGTAGCACGAAGATCTGGATCCTTCTGCTTCCAAACTTTCTTTGTCATTTCCTCAACATACTGATCAAGAATAGCTTGCTGATCATCATCAAGTAATGGACTTCCATCAGGATTAGTACAACTAACTACATCATCAGTAAGTTCAGAAGTATTGTAACTAATCTCGCGAGTCTTACGTTCAGGTGCTTTAGGATCATCTGGACCTGGTGTTACCTCAAGGTCAATAGCACGACCAAACAAGAAATCCATTACAGGAATACTTGCTTTCTTAGACTCAGGACTTGGAGCCATCTTAGCATTGATTGTCTCCCAAATAGCCTTAGGAAGCTTCCAGAACATGTACTTTCCTACAAGATCTGGCTGATTGTTGTCTTCAATAACCTGAATGAGAGCATAACGAGCATAACGCTTGTCGAACAAACCACGACCACCTTTATCCTTAGTCAAAGCCTGCTTCTGCATATTCTCATCCTTTGAGAAATGACACTGTTTCCATGCCTTAAATACTGGGCAATTCTTGTCATTATTTGTCAATGAACTTACGACAGAGAAGAAGCCATTACTATCTTGCAAAGCATAAGACTGCTGTTCAAGAATACTGTTTCGAAGATCCCATGGATTATAGATAACCTTGATCTGAGAACGATAAACTCCATCTTCTGCCTTAGAAAGAGCTGGCTTTGGGTGATAAATGTTAGGATTTCCACCTGAAGTCTGCTGTGGTTGCTCTTGATAAACTGTGAGTTGACTTGGATCGAAACCAAGAATGTCATTTTCAATTGAGTTCAAATTTTCGTTTGTCATAATTTTACTTTTAAATATTTTGATTAAATTTACTTGTTAAAATGTGTGTTGCAACACATTTGTTTTATTTTATATCTTACATTTATAATATAGTCAACCAATATTATGATTTTCAAAATAATCAATAAAAAATTCTTTTAATTCTTTTAGAGACCAAAATTCTTTATAATTTAGATTTTCTTCTTTTGCTTTATTTCTTTTTTCAACATCCCTTTTAGTCCAAGTTTTTATTGCATTATCATAGTACTTTGTTCTTTTTGTTTTCCATTGTTCTAACTTAACTTGATCTTTTATTGAGCTTGGGTCAAATGGGTGTTTTCCATGGGTCCAGTGGAAGTTGCATTCTATAAACATATCTAAGTCTTCAATATAAAAATCACAATTAAATGGATATCTTGAACCTCCATTAAATTGTCTAGTTACATCTATATATTGACTTAAAAATTCATATACTTTATCTTCTTCTTTTGATGTATTGAAAGTGTTGTTTTTCCTTTTTGTATTAATGATTTTATTTTTAATCTCTCCAATATTATTTAGGAAAGATTTCCTAAATTTTGATGTTTTTGAATAATTATCTATTCCATATTTTTTCAAACAAGACTCTTTAGATTTTTCTCTAAATTCTTTTGTTTTCATGTATTCATCAACACCATATTTTTTCAAACAAGTTTGTTTATATTTTTCTCTATTATTAAAAAATTTTACTCCATATTTTTCTAAACATGTTTCTTTAATTCTTTTTTGTGATTCTGGATTCTTAGAATTATGGGTATATCCGGTTTTATTGAAATATGTATTTTGTTTCTTTTTTATTATATCTTTATCATGTTGAACACATTCTTTACTACAATAGTCATTATAAAACTTATATTTTCTAAACTTTACTGCAACGGGTTTACCACATACTTTACATTTTGGATGTACACTAATATTCCAACAAATTCTTAATATAGACTCTTCAAATGATAAAGAATCATCATATCTATCTACAATATATTTATATATTTCTGATTCTTTATCATTTGAGTATTTTCTTTTCATCTTAGAAGAAACAAATCCATTTTTTGTAAGAAAAATTTTCTTTATCTTTTCATCATTGATTTCTTCCATTATTTATCTTTTACTTATTTAATTCCTAAAGTATTTGGTACTTTACCATTCGTCAATGGACTAGGACTTTCAATTTTAGCAGTTTGTGTTGTAGGAGAACCAACCGTTATGATTTGCCCATAAACATCTGCATTTTTGATATAATAATCTATTGCATTTGCCATTCTAACACCAAGAGGTTCTGCAATCATTTTAGTAATAGATTCGCCAAATTCTTTAGCAGCTTTATTTCCTGATTTAGAAGTACATGGCAATACATGTTTAAAACCTTCTTCTAATGCAGATGGCAAGACCTCTTCAAGAGATCTTGTCAACGCCTTTTCTAATTCAGATACTACTAACATAAATTACTTATGATTGTAAATGAATTCCGCAAACTTCTTGTATGATACCTTTGCCATAGGTACCAGCCTTTTCATGAATGAATTATCTGGAATATTGAGTGATTCCATATACTCATCAACCAACTTATCAATCTGTGAATCTACAGTATTACCAGTAGGTACATTCTTAGGTTCTGGTTCTGGTGCTGGTGCTTCATGGGTCATATCCCACTTAGCTTGAAGTTCTGCCTTGAAGTTGTCAATGTATTCATCACCAATCAGCAATGTTACAAAGTCATTATCCTTCAATCTATCAAGAAAATCCATTGTCTCATCAAGCTCTTCCTTTGTAACTTCACTAATATCAACATCATTCAACTTAGCAACATTATCAGACTCAGTCAACTTTACAACGTCTTCAAAAATATCAAAAATTCCCATGATTATTTATATTTTATTTATTTATTAATTTTATTTTATCTATTAAAAATCAGGATCAAGATGTGGATTAGCATGACCAAATGTCACTATACAACATGATTCTCTAGTTGGTATGCCAACCTCTCTCCAAGTACCATTCTTCCTTAATGAATATAATTCTCCATCACGCATGAATTTATTGAATGCTTCATCTGTCAAGTATTCTACTCCATCCTTTTCATATATATACTGATCTTTATTATCTTCAGTAATGTCATAAATATTCACAAGACGTACCTTCTTATTACTTATGACAGCTTTGCAACATACAACATATCGATCAGATCCTACATGTAAAGTACCTACCATTCCACGTACAGGCAATATTACAGCCTTTTCAGATCCATCCGCTTGCTTAATCTTTATTGTTTCCATTATTTATATTTTAATCATTACAATTATAATATAGAACAATCTTTAAATATTTCAAAAAATTGAACCTAATAAATTACTAGCCTTCTTTAAATTATATTCATGCACCCAATATTCATTTCTCATATCCATATATACATAATATTCTGGATATCCACACTTGTTGAATATTGTAAAAATAATCTTATCTTTACTAAAATCTGGATTCAATTCTGTACTATATCCTTTACCTGGAATTGGGCATTTCTGTACTCTTACAGTTATATTGATAGGATTATATTGCTTATAAGGCTCTTCCTTGACAATTGCATGAAGTTTGTCATTGTCATCAACATACATTGATATGATCTGTGCACCCTTTAATGGTGTTATGACTAAAGTATTTCTACCAGATACAGGATACCATTCAAATTCATAATCGTCAAGATAGAAACCTTCATTATGATTCTTTACTGCTTCTTTAATATCATCTATAGTAGCCATTTACTTATAAGAAATATAGTTTGTTGGTTTTGGTTGATTCTTACTATCTCCTGTAATCATACCAGACATTGTATGCTTGTTCAATAAGTCAAGTGTTGCATCTGCTATAGCACCTGCATTGTCACCTTTCAATCTTGAAACAGTAATAGTAAAGCACTTCTTACCCATATTCCATGGGATCATATATGAAATATCAAATCCTCCATCTGCATTCTCCAAACAGATATAATGATGTCCATTTGATAAGATATCCAAATTCTTCACTGATGTATGGAAACAAGAATCTGTCAATACAAGATTATTGTCAGCTTTAATGATGTAATATGCAAGACAAATTTTTGTCCAAAAATTCTTTAGCTTATTTAACATATTTTAATATTTTAACTGTATTTCAAACTTGGCATTTCTACAATGTTGCCTTTCTTCTCCAACTCCTTCTGTTTTCCATAAATCTGTTCCTTAGTGAGATCTGCCTCAATAATAGTATTTGGATCAATAATAGTAAGTACATAAGGATTCTTAGAGTACTCTGCAACTGGTACCTTAACTTTCTTGAATGACAAAGACTTATATGATTCTCTTACATAGGTTTCAAAGTATTCAACAATGTTGAATTCCATTTTACCTTCCTGTAATACAATACAAAACTTATGGTTCTTAACATCAAGAAGATCTGACAAATTCTCCCATTCAAGCATATCTAAGAAATCAGAAGTTTCATAATGCTTAGGTCCATCAATCTGAGTAGCTTCATATACTGAATTACCAGAAAAATCTTTTCCTTTATATCTGATTTCATCCCAAATAGTAAGGTCTTCTGGTGTTTCAATATTGTTATCCATCATCCATTCAATCAATCGTGACAATGGTCGATAATCATCAGAATTTGTTGGGATATCATAATTCATTACAAAGTTGAATGGATAGCATCCTAATTTCATTGCGATCTCTCTTCGAATATCAGAAGATAAGAATTCACAATCTCTTTGTGACAATCTTCCATAAACATTCTTTCCCATATCACAACAAATAGAATGTGCAGCAATTGTATGCCTTCCGATAGCATATCTCATTGCCATCCATGTCAAATCATGTTCATATTCAGACATATATTTTGGTGACTTGTTACATCTTCGTACCATAATTACTTTCTTTTTAGACGATTAACCATATTCTTTACTTGATTTAACTGTTCCTTCTGTGCAGCTCTATTAAGAGAATCAGACTTAGTTTGCTGACGGTTGAATTCTGACAACATACCATTCTTATCTGCTAAATTTGCAATAGTAACATTCAATGACTTGATAGAATCTGTCATTACTTTGTTCAAACTATCTTTATATACAATTTCTTGATTAGCTTTGTTTAATTTTGATCCTCTATTGCAACTTACCGTACATTTGTTCATTCCAAACAATATCAATAGTACAATCAAAATTTCTTTCCAATTTTTCTTTAACTTGTTCATTTTAATATATTGACTTCATTTAAATTTACTGTAAGATCAGCATCAGGCAAACGTTCTTCATTGATGAATCCACATCTTGTATAGACTTTGTCATAGATATCATCATCTTCACAATCAGTAGAAATATCAATCACATATTGTTTATTCAAATCATCTAATTGAACTTCTTTTGATGTTACATCAAGTACATTCAATTGATATTTGGAACATATACCTAATACTTCTTCCTTACACTTTTCTATATCTCTTATCTTTGCTGATGCCATTTCTATTTTCTATTTAAGAATAAAACATTAGTCTTTTACATCATAGTTGTCAAAGTAGATAAATACTACTTCATGGTTTCTTCTGCACTTTTTATTTGCATAGAACATTCCTTCCAACTGAGCAATAAACTTCTTTGCTTTCTTATTTGAAAGTGTCTGAGGATTTGTAACAGTTACCAAAACTGAATAAGTGTTGTCAGTTTCATCTGTTGCATTATCACAAACTTCATATTCATAAGAAGGTACAAATCCAACTTCTACTTCTGTCAACTTGATACCCATCTTATTAGCGAAGTGACGTACTGTATTCTCGATTTTATTTGCTGAAGTGTTCATGTTTCTTTCCATTTTGATTATTATAATTATTATTTTTACATAATAAATATAGAATTTCTTTCTTAAATTTCAATAAAATATGATAATTTTTTCACAATATATATCAGAATCTTTGGAAATTGACTTGGGTTTCATCTTTGAAGCTAACAAGAAAATTTGGCCATTAAGGGATAAGAAGACAGGTACATTCAAATATTCCCCAATAAGCATAATGACTGGAGATCATGTTGAAGATAGAAAATCAGAAAGAAAAGTTGATGATTCTGAAATCATAGATGCTATAATGGGTGCCAAATCAGATATATTAGGTATGTTGAAAGATGGTAAATTGAAAGTATCCCATTATGGTGAAAAGAAACCTATGACTTTTGTAATAATGGATGCAAGAAAAAACAAAAACTTGCCATTGACTGTTGTAGGGTTTGTTTCTTGGGCTGATCCTAAATTCAAGAAATGTAATGTAATAATCAAGACTGTAGGTAAGTATTCTAATTTTTCAAGTATCATGAGAAAAGATTCTGATAAAGAAAAACATATTCAATTGTATTAATTTATTTAATCTTATATACGAACAAAGCCAGGTCTATAGACCTGGCTTTTTGTTTAGCAATCATCAGAGGATTTATTTAATGTTACTTCTCTGTTGTAACAATTCGATTCAAATCAAGGTTATCAGGAGAGAACTTATTTACAGGACCAGCACCAATAGTCTTAATTTTTGATGCATCAACACCTGCCTTGATAAGTGCATTCTTAACTGCTACTGCTCGCTTAAGTGAAAGCTCTTTATTATATCTAGTAGAACCTTCAGTAGAAGCATATCCAGTTACCTTAATAGTACCATCAACATCTTTCAATGCATCAGCGATATCATAGATATTTGCCATAGATGTTGATTCAATCTTAGCAGTACCCTTCTTAAACTGAACCTTTGGATAAACCATCTTAGTAACTTCATTAGTCTCAATCAAAGTATTTGTCTTTGTAAGAGAATCATGCATTACCTCAATAGTTGCATTAGCATCATTAAGACTCTTCTGAAGTGTATTGATCTTTCCATTCAACATATCAACCTCTGCCTGATCATAAAGCTTAGCCTTGTTGAAAAATCGAGTGCCGTTACTTGTCTTGAAGTGATATACAATACCAGCAGTAACTTGTCCAATAGCACGTTCTGTATTGAATGAACCTGTACCACTCAAATCATATACAACTGCTGGTCGCAAAGCAATAGTCCATGCATCTGTTACATTATAATTCAGATTAAGACCAGCCTTAACAAGCAAAGCATTGTACTCATTATGTAAAAGGAAACCGTAACCAGGACCTGCATTAGCTTCTACTTCAAACTTACGTGGCTTACCATTATACTTCCAAATAGCATTAGTAAGATTTACACGACCTGTCAAATAAGTTGAAATTCCATCAAATGTATTTGCACAATGAAAATGCGTTACCGGTTTTGACCAATTACTAAGTCCATTGATATTTGTATTACCCTCAAGTGTTACACCAAATACTGGAGTAATCTCCTTATTGATAACAATACCGGCTACAGCACCCTGTGGCCAATTCCACTGATTGAGATTAGTCTCAACACCACCAACTACACCAGCAGAAACATTGTCTGTGAACTTAGAACTACCGGAATAGTTAGACTGTGTCTGAGCATTAACACTAAATACTGCTGTCAAAGCCAGCAACATTGTCAAAATAAACTTCTTCATTTTTCTTTTAATTTTACTTTTTAAATTATTAAACATTTATACTTAAATAAAATGGATATGAGAATCAATTGATTCTCATCCATTCTAAGAGCTTCTCTCTAAAATCCTTGCTTAGATACGGTACATGAAACTTCTGTGATGGGTATTTCCACCAAAGCATGATTCCATCTTCATAATTCTCTGAAGGTGCAATAATAAGATTGGACTTATTGATAGACATCACAGAATCTATGAAATCAATATACTTCTGTTCATTATCATAGAAGTACCAATACTTTTCATCGTTATCCATTGATGTCCACCAATCATGAGCGACATCTTTTGGATTTGGATTTCCTTCCATATTGTTTGAATAGAAAGAAAGAAATTTACCAAAGTTGAAAGTTTTTGCACCTAAAGCCATAATCAAAATAATTAAATTAAACAATTAAAATTAACATTTATAATATAGAACTAATCAAGAATATTTCAAATATTTTTTCACTTATTTTTGAAAATTAATTTCTTCACATCTTATTTGACTATATGTACTAACAATTTGGCAAATACAAATTGACTAAATGGCATTATCATGCTCTAATTTCCATTTAGGTGTTTCTTCAATAAATGTTGACACAAAATCATCTAATATATCTTCTGGTGTATCTGTATTGTCAATCAACTTTACAATATCATCAGATTTCTTATATTCATTGAATAAACTTAAAATATTATCAATTTCCTTTTCTGTAAAATCTTGATTTTCTTTCAACAAATTTACTCGATCTTTATACTCTTCTGGATTTCTCCAAAGCATAATGTAATTAGTCAATTTGAAGTTTGCTTCAATTTCTCTACCAAAATACTTTTCTACCACATGTTCACGATCAAATAAATCTGCAAATACATTATCAGTAAGCAAAAGACGATCCATTACAATTGGTCTATCAGTACCATTCAACTTTGCCATTGTATATAAGTCATCAAGTACTTTACGAATTGTTTTTCTAATCCACTCTTCAAATTTTTGTGGATTTTTATAATCTACTCTTTCTTTTTCTGCTGATACTGGATTATATACTAAAAAATCATCAAATCTATTCTTCAAATTTTCTAATAATGTTCCTTTGCCAGTCCTATCACAACCCTCAAGAACTATAATGCGAATTTTTTCCATTTTTATTTACAAACATAAATGTATTTATTACCATCAGTAGATGATTGATATTTATATTCAGGAATATGTGTTTTATTTTCTATCCACTTCATGTTTAATCAGTTTAAATATATTTTATATATAAATTAGAATTTTGGCATATATTTTTCATACTTTTCAAATACAAATCTACGTTGTCTTTGAACAATCTCTCTATATAATGGTTCATTATTTTCTACTTTCTTAAGCTTATCAGCATAATCTTGTCCATTCTTACAATATGTATGTTCATATAACCAATCATCACACAATTCATGATTTGGATCAAAAGCTTCATCTACAAAACATACAATATCCATAAGCATCAAATCAAACCACCTTGGAGATATCTGATTACCTAATATACATTTGTTATGTGTTATCAACGAAGACTTAGCATTTGATGGAACAAATTCCAACAAATCACGATAAGGCATATTTTTTACAAGCTCAATATCATGGTCAAAATCTATATGTTTAAAGAAATTCTTATTACCTCCTTTAATTACTAAAAATGGTTTGTCAACTTTACTGTAAAATTCTTCTGTTCTAGCTATTCTATCTGAATCTTTAATATATCCATAATAGCAAGCAGAATACTTCTTATCATCAAAATCATAATTTCTCATTCTCAAATCCAAATCATCATTTAATGTGATGTAATAGTAAACATTAAAATTGAACCAAGACTTTGGCAATATCTTTATTCTATTCTCTTTAACATATTTATCATAATCTAATCCACAAAATGCTAAATCAAAATCATTTTCTATATTGCATATATCATCATATCTAGATTCTAATAAAGATATTTCGTTTGCATAATTGTTTTCATTTATTCCATGGTTCCATGATGTTTTTAAATCTTTCTTTATAGCATGGCGATAAGTATGATGTCTAAAAAACCAAAGATTATATACTTCTGGATCATCATTAATGAATATAATTTTGTCATTTTGACCTTTTGATTTCCACCATTCATATATTCTATTCATACAAAATGGAAATGTCATAATAGCCATACCACCAAAATTATTTGTTTGAGCAGGAACAACCCACATATCATTTATATGATAATCTAGTAGCAAGTCTTTCTTTTCAATTCCATATATCAATGGACAATCTTTCAGTATGTTATTATATTTTTCACCGGAATTAGACAATGATGTTGCTAAAACATATACTTTATCATATTTCAAAAACTCCGTCAAATATTTCCAATAATGATATACATTATACATTGTAATGTTATCTCTATTCACAAGTATATGTCTTACTGGTAATGTTATACATGCTATTCTGCCCTTTCCATTAGGTTCTTCTATATGTTTAATCATAAAATACTGTATCTCAACTTATTTCTAAGTTAAAAATACAGTATTAATTTTATGATTTACTTATAGATTTCAAGTTCATCTTTATCCATCAGCATTAGTTGATATAATATATCTGCAAATCCTCCATGTCCACCTTGATATTTAGAAACATAGTGAAAAAATTGCTTTATATATTCAAAGCAATTATCTGTAGTAGCACATATATTTGCTTTTGATGCGGCATTCAAATCACTTGGACTATCACCAATAAAAGCAACAATGTATCCAGCATCTCTGCATTTCCTAACCATTTCTTCTCTTTCTTTTGAATTTGCATTTGTAGCATGTAACATGAAAGAATTACTTATTCTTCTATCTGTAATATTACCTCCAGTCTTATCATCTGTTACGAATAAGAATTCCCATCCAAGATCCTTAGCAATATTAAATAATTCCTTATCATGGCAACCATAAGTCTTGAATCGTTTTCTGTTTTCATCATAAGTCATATTTCCATCTGTCAATATGCCATCACAATCAGAAATTATGATTTTCTTCATATTGATATATTCTAAGGTATGCTTGGACTTAAAATAATCAGCCCAAGTCAAACCTTCTTTCAATATTATTCTTGATGTTTTGAATTTACTTTTTTCCATTAGTACATTCATTAATTATATTAGACAATCCAGAAATAGCATACTCAAATACAATATTCAATTTCATAATATCTTTTGCAAAGATTGGAAGCATACTAAGCAAATGAAGATAAATAGCTGTTTCAATAAACACATCACAATCTTCTATTTTTGGAAGTTCATCTACTTTATATGTCATTTCCTTTCTCAAAGCATCATCCAATCCAATCTCTACCATATAAGCTTCTGATTGGTCAACAATTGGATGACAGAAAAATGATCCATTTCTTCTTGATATTGGATTATACAGTTTAATATCTCCAGTCATATTTACAAGAACATTATGCGAATTGATGTTTCCATGAGTCAGTACCCATTCATCATTCGCTAAACCATCTATGAGAATATCACATGCATTATCTATAAGTGTTTGAATTTCTGCAAATGTTATGTTATTTTCAAAAAGCCTACGTGTATCACAAATTCCCTTCAATGGTTTACCATTATATTCTTCTAACAGAAATTTTACTGAATATGACAATGGCACATCTACTTTATATCTTACAAAATCATTTAAAAGATTGGTAAGATTTATCTTTGATGCATGTGTATATCCTTCAAGATTATGCATATCACAAGCATATCCATCTTCTGTCTTACTTACTGGCATATCTACAACATAATCACTAATTCCAGGATTATAAGATAAGAAAGAAGTCCAATCATACTGATAGTTCAAATGCTCATTTGTTTTTGATACGTATTGCATAGATTCTTTATCAGTATATGAAACCTCCATATCAGTAGGTAAAACCAAATCTTTCTGATAAGAAGTTGACATGATCTTCTTATATTCTGATAATGACTTATATTCAGTTATTTTTGTATTGATATTTGATTCAACAAAAGTAATCATACCATCATTTACTTTTTCTTGAATAATATCAATCAAATCTTTATTTTCATCACATGGCTTAGTTGGAATAACCTCTGAAATATCTTTGATCCAAAAAATACCTGGAACATTTCCATCATAAGCAAATGATCTGTTTACAATCTTACCATCTTCTATATTATATCGATATTTTGCATCATTTACAGTAAAAATCACACAATTGTCTTTATCTTCAATTTTTCTATCCAATTTGAATTCATCATTATCAAACAAAATATCTGACCAGAAAAACAAAACATTCTTCTTTGGAAGCCAATCATATACAGAAGCTAAAGTATTGCCTGAACCATTAGTATTGTTTGATACAATCACATCAACATTAAGATGATTGATTTCAATATAAGCTTTCATGATATTTGCAAACTTTTTATTTACAACAATACTTATTGTATTTGCTTCATCAAAATAATCTAATTGCTTAATCAAAATTGGTGTTCCATCTTTTGATGGTAACAATATTTTAGGAAAACAAGAAAGTTCATTAAATCTGGTCTGTAATCCACCAGCTACTATTACAACATTCATATTTTATCTTTTTTATAAATTATTAATATTAATATAGAAACATCTATCACATGATTTCATATTATATGAATTCATATCATATTGTTCCTTTGTTATGGCAAATTGACATCTTGCTTTTGGTGACATCATTTCCCATAAAGTTGCATGATTTATGAAGTCTAAATCTTCAAAATAAGGAACAACCACATATTCTGATGACAACATAGTGAAATGTGTATTTCTATCAGTTGGTAATTTGATGAAAACAACATTTGAATTGAATTTCTTTTTCAAATCTTCCATAGCACCACTGTTGTTTGGATCTGTATAATACACAATAACTACATCGGCATAGTCATAATTGATATATGAAATGACATCATCCACTTTATACCCTTCATCAGTCAATCTATAAGGAATATAATAAATAGAATAAGTACCTGTATCAAGACTATTAACTGTTTTAATAGTATCTTTCAATCCAAAATCTGTCATATAATCAAAATATTTCAGATTACGGTCAACCATCATATAATAAGGGTATATTGAACAATTTGGTAATGAAAATTTCTTTAATTGTGTTGGACTTTCTACAATTGACCAATCAGAAAGTTGAAACAATTTAGTATTCAAAATGTCATATCCCTCTAAGAAATTTCTTGTATGTTCATTATCAATCTTACAAACTGGGCACCAGAAAACCTTTTCAAGTCTTCTAAACCAATATTGATCGCACAATAGATTTCCTAAGAATTGACTTTCAAATATTACAATATTAAAATCATTACCATTATCTGGATTGTTTATAAGTTCAAACAATTCCATTTCCATCTTACCCACAACATCATAATCACTTCTTTGTTCACCTGCATGCTTACCAAAATTATCTGACCAAATGATTTTAATGTTATCATTGTCTTTTATCCAACTATCAACAATATCATGTGATTCATTATTTTTTGGAAGCAATATTGTTAAACTTTTGAAATTCTTATGATGTTCAAAAAATGTAATGAAACGTACTACATTTCCATCACTATCTAAATTATACTTATTAGTCTCTCTATTAATAGAAGATATAATAGGTATGTACAAGATATTCTTATCTTGCATGTGATCGTCTACAAATTTCTTATCTATTGTCATGATCCTTTTCTTGCAATTTACATGATACTTCATGAATAATATTGAATATGCTATCAATAAGATAGTCAAATTCTTCTTTATATTCACTACAAAGCCTTGAACCTTCTAATTGCTTATGTACATTTTTCATTACATGATTCCATCTGTCTGGTTGTACAATAGGTTCACATGCTTTCTTCTTAACTCTTCCTATCAATATAGCATTATTCATTCTAGAAATCAAGAGGTTAACCAATGATCGGTCACCTCTTGTAATTTCTGCTCTACATGATTTGAGAAGTTTCAAATCCGAGTTAGTTATGTTAGTCATACAAATTATGTTCTTTAGCAAATTGTTCACAATAACGACAAGAATAACCACATTCATGGTTTTCACATTCCCATCCATTTCCATCCATCCACTTATTGATGAATCCATCAAGTTTCTTATTTGGAATATCAATATCTGTTTTAGACTTCAATTCTGTCTTACCATCATAAATCGAGGAAAGAGGTTTCCATAATCCGAGAAGATTTCCATCATAAGTTTCTGACATATAAGCATTCATTATATATTCAAGATACTCAGTTGTTCCTGTTCTTCCTGATAACTTAAAATAATTTACTCCTGTTTTTTCTCGATAAATTTTCTGATCCTCTGGTCTAATCCATCGCATTCTTAGCCAAGCTTCTGGAGTAGATGAACGTGCAGACATACAATAACCCATTGGATAATTATTGTAAGACATACTATCCTCTTTTGTTTTGTTACATGCATGACAAAGATAACAAGAATCTCTGAATACACAATGAGTAGCATAATGATTTCCATTTGCATCTACTCCGGCAACACCACAAAATTCATTTGCCATACATTCTAATATGCAACCATTTCTATCACAATAATCTTGTGCTTTAATCAAAAATTCCTTATTACGATTCTTAAGAATTGAATTACAGAACTTATTTACTCCAAATGTTTCATGATAATACTTCAACTGGGTTACAGTATCAATATGAGAAATACATGACATCTCAATTTCAATATCCGATACTTCTCTAATAAAAAGCAACATCATTGGATTTGCCACAGTAATACGTACTACACCAATATTTTCAAGCCATTTTACAAGATCCTGAATATCCTTCTTATGATTCAACATCTCTATCTTTGAACCATAAGGTTGAATTGAATTCATTGTATAGTTGAATGCAATATTGTTATTCTTCAACTTCTTTACATAATTTGCAAAGAATTCTTTATCAATATCTGGCAATCTCCAACCTGGTCTTGCAGTTACTGCTTCATTACTTGCATCAGATCCAAAAAATTCTACAATCTGTGACTTACCCTTATATTTCTTATTCAACTCTACAGCAACATCAATCAATTTAGGATCGAAATTACAACCTACTTTATAAAAGTTCATGTTCTTGTTACTGTAATCAAAATTAGGTTTCCAACTCATATTTACTTCTTTCTTTTTAATTAAACTTATTAATGATAATATAGTAATTAGACTAAAACAGGTTCAAACTATTGTCTGAACCTGTTATTAAAATCTTGCATATTCATTGCTAATACTTCTGCTGTCTTAGTAGATTGCATTATGTAAACTGCTTTACCAGAAAATGCATCTGCTGCTACTGTTTTCAGGTGCCAAATTACCCCAGTTTCTATTTCAGTATAATTTGGACATGTCTGATGATATATCCATAATGAAATTAAACTAATAAAACACGCACCTAACAGTATTCCTAATAAGATTAATCCAACTTCTGCCATATATATTAATTAAATGTAAATTCCATTTCATAATAAGGATAGAATTTTTCTGACAATGACATTCCATTTCCTTCTTTAATAGACATTCTCTTACCACTAAGTCTCTTATAAAGTACTCTACCATCATTAAGGTGAACAGTAACATCAGTATAGTGATTCCATATCTTACCATTAAGTATTGAATGGAATTTTACCTCTTTTACAGTTCCATAAGTAGTCTTTGACAACTTAACATCAGTATTGATTGTAGAATCACCTGTAAGTGAATATTCAACTACTGTCATTGTACCATTCTTATGTACATACTCATTTCTAATGAATGAAGTAGGTGTTATACAGCAGAAGTAAATTCCTACTAAACATACAATGATAATAGCTAAACTTCCAAAGAAACCTTTCTTATCATATCTGATATCATTCACAATATCAAAATTGCTTTCACTAAATGTTGAGTAAATGCAATATCCAAAGAACAAGCAAACTGATAACAATATTAAAATAATATCAATAACCATAATAATCAAATTTTTAAATTAACATTATTAATATAGAATCTTTATAGAAAATTTCAATTTAATTGCATCTTTTTACTTAAAATTCTCTGATAGATACTATACCTTACTTCTATACTAGCTAAGTTTAATTTTATATTTGATTCACGTTCTGATGCAGACAATGGCCTTTCTGATATGTATGGCACAGTCAAGTCATAATCAAATGTATACCAAGTCTTCCAAAGAAACTTGTGCTTCTTCTTATATATAGCCCATTTGATATATACAGTAGTTTCTTCTGTTGGAGGAAACCCTACTTTTATATTTACTGGTCTACTATCTCTTTCTATTTCTACTATTCTACTCATATTTATAATATAGTAAAGTATGTATAAACTTTTCAAAAGTATTTTTACATATATAAGATTTATTCAATTTGAAAATGAAGTACAATGGAACAAACTACATTACTGAACTGAAATCTATAGAATATATAGTAGAGAAGAACAGTAACAGTAAAGTAGAAAATCATACACAATTTACTAAGCTTAAGAAAGTAGAAAGAATAATATTGATAGGTGAACTTTACTTGAATTCAGTAAAGATGCTTAAGAGAGATAAGATAAAAGTAGAATATGCAGATCCAACTAAGCTCAATTTTTCTTTCAAAGATGATAAGGTACATATATACAGTGGAGAGAAAGATTTACCTGATATAGTACTTACTAAAGCAGATTCTAAGAATACCATAGTATTGATGCGTAGTGGATATACTAAGGAAGTGATAGCAGCTTTACTTGATGCCATCCAAGAATTAGATATACTGATATTGAACAACCAAGAAGCAGTAGCTATGTCATCTGACAAATATGCAACTGCATGTTTCTTGACAAAATCAGAACTTCCACAGCCAAAGTATGTACTTGCAACTTCTAGTGATATAGATAAAGAAGATCATAAGAAGCTAGATGAAAAGCTAAAGCAACTCTATGGTAAGCTGGATGACGAATTAAAGTATGTTTGCAAGATATTGAATGGTCATGGTGGTAAAGGTGTATTTTGCTGTCGCGGAAAAAACATTGTATCTATATTGCAATGTTTGTTCAAACTGAAAGAAAACTGCCCTATACTCATACAAGACTTTCAAGAAATAAAAGATGGTGATATCAGAGCTCATGTACTTACATTGAATGGAAAGCAAAAGATATTGTCTTCTATCATGAGAAAGAAGGGAAAGGATTTCCGAACTAATCTCAGTCTTGGGTGTGATATGGAAGATAATTACAAGATGACTCCAGAACAAGAAAAACTAGCTTTAGATGCTGCTAAAGCATCTGGATTGGAATGGTGTGGTGTAGATATGCTGCCATTACAGAATGGAAATACTATAATAGTAGAATTGAATGGTGCACCAGGACCAAGTTCACCTATCAATGATCCTAACATAGAAGAAAATAATTTTAAGTTCTTCGAAAAGCTAGTAGAAGCTATAAATGAACTTTGTAAATAAAATGGAAAAGGAATATAAGAATATAGAAAATGCAAACATAAATGAAGCAATGGCGCTTCTGAAAAATGATACCAAGTTAGAGATAAAGAATGTAATATGCTTCTATGTTGGAGAAAATAAAGTAAAGAGCTATGATGAGGCAGTAAAAGAAAAAGAAGAAGATTGGTCTTATCAAGACTATTTGACTATTTGCTGTCATAAGAGAAAGCTGAATCTTGTATGGTTGAATAAAGCTACGGTACGATTTACCTATTCTAATCATATCATATCTATAGATGATGATATAACAGATATGCATTTCTCATTGAAGCATTCTAATATTCATGATACTATCATATTTCAAGGTCAGGCCAATGATGACAATAAGAAAAACTATATTGGATTGATGAGAGCATTTGAATATGAAGGTTTCTTCATGCTGAATACTATAGATGAAATCATCATAGCATCTGACAAGTATCTTGCATCTAACTTGCTAGCCAAAGAGAATATTCCACAACCTGGATATGTATTGATAACAAAAGAATTGATGGAAGACTTGAATACTGAATGCCATGATACTAGAGAAAGTTTCTGGAAGATGCTTGATTCTATTTATAAAGATAATGAGAACATAAATGAACTGAAAGAAAACAGGCAATATGTAGTAAAGATATTGAATGGCAGTCTTGGTATTGGTGTATTCATTTGTAATCATGATGAAATAGAAGGAATACTGCAAGCAATGTTTACTGTTGACAAAGAAGCAGAATTCATCATACAAGAATATAAAGAGAATACTGGAGACATTCGTGTACATGCATTTTCTGTTGATGGTGCCAATTATGAGATACTTGCTTGCATGAAACGTGATAAGATAAGTGGTGACTTCAGAAGCAATGTTTCATTAGGAGCTAAGACTGAAGAATATCAGATGACAGACAAACAAAAAGAAATTGCATTGAAGGTCGCTAAGCTTTCTGGATGCAGATGGGTTGGTATTGACTTGATGGCTTGTACTGATGGAGACTTTGTTATAGAATACAATTCAAGTCCTGGTGTTCAAGGAATATCCCAACAAATCAAGCATAACATGTTTGATATTGTGATAGATAAGATAGAAGCATACATGAAGAATAATGCTATATATTATACTGATGACTTTGAATTTGGTCAAGACAAAGGCAGATGCTTTACATCATACAATAAAGACACTATTCTTGAACTTTGGGAGCATGATTGGTCATTCATATCTAGCAAGAGACAAGAAGTAATGTACAACTGCTTACTTATGCAACCAGGTCTTTTCTATAAGATACATGGTAAAGACAAACCAGAATATGGATTAGATTGCTCTGGATACATCAAATATGTAATGAAGAAGGCATTGAATGTAAAGACACCTAACATGTGTGTTGACTTCTTCACTATATTTACTGATAATGATTGGGAAAGAATATCTGTTGATGATCTTAAGCCTGGTGATATAGGTGTAAAGAATGAATCTACTATATTGAATCACTGTGGTATATATGCAGGTGCAGGAAAATGGTTTGATACTTCTTATCTTTATGGAGTACAATTATCTGACTATTCACACTTCAAATACTTCTTTAGAATAAAGAATATAGATACTGATGCTTTGGGAGAAAAGACTGATCATTTAGTAAGAAAACTCATTTCTTCTGGTGTATTGCCAAGACCAGAAGATGAAATAACTGTTGCTCCATCCACTATTGGTGACCCATTAGTAGTATCAATAGATTCATAGATTCACTAGGAAAGTACCTAGAATGTTTAGGAAGTGGAAAATGCTTCAGACTTAAGTCTGAAGCATTTTTTGTTTTTTTCTAGTTAACTCTTAAAAGATATTCAATTGATGATATTTTTACTTAAGCATATATCTAACTTACATGAAAAGCAACACAATCATAATAAATGGAGACAAATATTTAGTGGAAATGATTGATTCTGATATAATTTCTACTAAACAGTATGTTGCATTCAGAAATAATGATGTCATAAATGACATGACTGTAGATACAGATATATACTTAGCTCCAATAGATAGGGATATCCCTATTATATGGCCATCTACTAACACAACGGGAATTCCATTGATGTCAACAAATTCTGATGCATTTTCAGAATCTATTAAAAATGAATATGATAATCCAACGCCAGCAAGAATTATTCCTAAATATTATTCTACATGGCGTTGGCGTAGATATTCATTCAGCATATTGCTTGATGAAGATCTATATATAAAGAATGTTAAAACAATAAAGCTTAGAATATGGCACCCAACAACTGATTTGAATCGTGATATGATATTGTATGTTGATAGTTGGGTAAATTCTTTACATATCCATTGGTATTGCGATATAATACAACGTGAAGATAAGCATACAGGTAAAGAAAGACGACTAAATCAAGATATATACAATGAGTATTTTGAGGTAGAAATTCCTGACTTTAGAGACGTCTTATATGGGTCTACATATATAGAAGAACCATCATTGATATTTAGAAATGAATATTCTAAAAATAAGATAAAATATGCTGAAGAACTTATTCCAGTTAGAGCCATCCATAAAGATACAGATTATAAAGTATATGAAGAGTTAGAAGAACCAGAAGATGGATGTATTCAATTGGCAGATATGAACTTACTGTTGCATTATTGGAAATATCATAAGGAAGATGATGGAACAGAAATGAAGGAGTATGTTGAAAATCCATACTCTATTCCTGAAATGATTTCACTAAATGTAACTTTATATCCATGGAAATCAATATCGGATAATGGAATATTTACTATAAACAAATATGCTAAACCTGCTTCTTGCTATTTTGTTGATGACTTTAAAATGTCAATAAAAGCATCATTTGAATTCATAAATGGTACAATATCAGTAGTTGGTAGATTTTGCTATCCAGAATCATTTTCTTCTATAGAATCTGCTTGGCAAAGAATATATAGTACTGACTTTTCTAAATATAAGTCATTATCAGAAAAGGCCAAAGATTATGAAGATTTGAAAGAAATTTTGGGTGATAGCTTAGAAATGGTAAAATACACATGTATTGTTTCTTCTGACTATCTATCAAAAAACATAATACATGAAGAAATATCATATTCTGATAGGGTTGATGACTTTTCGTTTCCTATGAAAGACCTGTTTTCTAAATGGTCACAAGTACCAGATAATGTTTATGTAAGACTCATAATGGAAGACAGAGCTATTGGTAAGAACTGTTCTTCTCCTACTGTATTATTTACCAAAGACAAATTGAAATATACAATAAATGAACAACAGTATACTAGATTGTCTATAAAGAAAAAAGAAACAGATATTGATGATATGAATAAAGAGAATTTCAACTTCATAAGCAATATGAATTGTCGTATAGTAAAGAGTAATGATGACAAACAGCAAATACAAAAGAATTCTGTTCAACCAAGAATAATTTACAAACCAATATTCTTTAAAGTTCAGGATTTGCAGAATATAGTATTGCGTTCAAACATGTCACAAAACATTGGAATATCATTATCTTCTTATGTAAACAAAGTAGATGAATTCATATTGTCAATAGGAGAAAACAAGTGGCATGAAAGTTCAAGAACATCTTCATTTGTCATATTCAATGTAAATTCCAAACTTATAAAAGAAGCAACTGGAAAATATGATATTCTTACTTCTGATAATGAATATCTGTCTACAGGAAATTATACCATAGAATAAAACATGGAAATAGATCTTGCATTAGATAATAGTAAAGTAATAGAATCACCTTTTGATGCTGCTATACAAGAATTAGATTTGTTGCTTGGAACAAATTGCACCGAAGTTTTAGGAAACCCTGGATTTGGAGTAAACATGGAACAGTTCTTATGGCAAATGACCCCATCTCCAATGGAAGTACAATCATATATACAGAGAAAGATAATAGAAAATACCTATTGGTGCAATAAGTTAAATGTAAGCATAGAAGTAAACGTCATAAAAGGATCTTTACGTGATATATATGAAGTTAAGATTGGATTGAAAGCACCAAATACTGGTAATCTAGTTAAAGAAAAGAAATATCAATACAGATAAATGAGACTATTTGAAATATTAAAGACATCTTATGAGAATTTTTCTGAAACCATGCAGGATTTTCTCAACAAATCATTTGGTGGTTTAGGACAAGCATATTCCCAATCATCAATATTTGGATCCGTATTAGAAGGAATAAAGGGTGTCATGCAAAATATGATGTTCTACATAGAAGATGCTATGACAGAACAGAATATATTTACTGCTACTAGAAAGAAGTCAATATACAGCTTAGCAAAAATAAGTGGATATGATGCATATTATGGTGCCGCTGCTTCAGGTACTGTGCTCATTTCTAATAAGATATCTAATTCAACTGATAAGATAGTTATAGAAGATGAATGCCAGTTGATGAATGATTCAACTGGTGTAACATATTCTGTTGATTTACCTGTTGATTCCATGGTAATAGATATGAGTAAACCATTAGTTACACATTCTATATCTATTTTACAAGGTACATGGAAAAGAGCAACTGCTACAGCTAAAGGAGAACCATTAGAAACAATAGAAGCAGAAGTAAATAGCTTGTATGACATCAATCACATGAAAGTATATGTAAATGGAGAAAGATGGTCAATATCAAGTTGTTTGTATGATATGATAGAAGATGAACATAGTTGTGTAGTAAAGAATGGTTATGATGGTGGATTCTCTGTTATGTTTGGTAATGGATATCATGGACACAATTTAAGTGAAGGTGACCAAATAACTGTAAAATACATATCTCATGATGGAAGTCTTGGAAATATTTCACCATCAGATGATGTTACTTTGAAATTCAAATCTTCTGTAAGAAATTCTATTGGAGATTTAGTAGAAGCTAATGACTTGTTGAATATCACAATAACAAGCTATATATGTGGAGGTACAGATGCTGATACTATTGCAAATGTAAAAGAATTAGTTGGTATGAATTCTAGATCTTTAGTATTGGCAAGTGAAGACAATTTCAAGATGTTCCTAAAGAGATTTTCGTTTGTTGGACAATTCAATTTGATGTCATCTAGAAATTCTACAAAGATAACTTGTATTGCATTTTCTAAATTCAAAGATCACTTATCTACTCCAAGTGATTATTTGGAATTAAGTAAAGAATCTATGCTATTGACTGATAATCAAAAATCCATGATTATTCAAGCTTTAGAACAATCAAACAAAGCTTTTGTTGGTACTTCCCTTGCTTTTGTAGATCCAATAATAAGAAGATACTCTATCATGTGCTATATAAAGCTATCAACATCTACAATAAAAGATTCTATAAAAAACAGCATAACTAATGTAATATCTAATTATTTCATGTCATTACCTACTGATACGTTGTTCATAAGTAAATCTGAATTGATATCGTATGTTACAGAAAATACTAATGGATTGCTTAGCTTTGACTTGGATTTCATATCAGAAGCAGATGAGATAGCTAGATACAGGGGTTATTGGTATAAGAAAGAACTTCATTTTACATCATCTAAAGATTTAAGTTATGTTGATGTAAGAACAATATATGATAAGTCAGATATGATTGGATTGGACGAAGTTGGAAATATAAGACTTAAGACAAATCTAGAAATGCCAATTATCCATAAATGTACTATGACTTATGATGACATGACACAACAGCAAGTAGAACCAATACAGTTCTTCTTCTTATAAAATATATAGATATTGAATGCTATGACAGTAGAAGAACTGAAAAAATCATCACCAGTTTTAGTAAATAGAGATGTATGGGAAAGAATAAAAAATGAAAATTCATCTGTTGGAGAGACCTCTGATAAGATAAATTTCACAGCAATACATCTTTATTACAAATCAATAAATGAAGTAGAGTATTCATTGTTGAATAATGCTGCTAAAGATTGTTGCTATCGAATACCAGATAACCTTAAAGAACTTGATGGATATCTGCTTTTTGTAGGAGATTTAGATAATATAGATGACTATTGGAAAGAACAAATAGAAAATCTTAAGAAGAATGATCTTTTGATAGAATTAGAAGTTTCTGAAAAGATATTTGAAAATGATTATTTTGAAAAGTATACTAGGCAAATAAAGAGGTTAGATATCACTTATGTCGTACATTGGAAAAATCTAGTAAAGTTTTCTAAACCATTAGGTATACCAGTAATAGATACATTAAAAGGGTTATCTGAAGATATTTTAGGATCAGAAGATAAGACAATAGTAAATTCTAAAGTAGAAGAATTGAAATCTATTTATCTAGATCCATTGATATATAAAGTAAGTTTCCCATTAATCAATAAGAAAGTACCTTCTAATTTACTTGACATAATATCTTATGGATGCAAGAAACATGATATAGATAAACTGAAACATTATTCATATAGATATTCATATAGAGATGGGAATACAGAAAAGATATATATACTTGCAATAGTAGATAAGCTTAGTGATAATATATGTACTATAAGATTCCAATCAGAAAAATTAAATGACAAAGATCATTATCTATATTTTAATTATGAACTGTTTGAATATTTAGGAAATAAAAAGGTTATAAAGAAAATATATGACAATTCTGAATATTGGACAGAAAAGACAAAATCAGATTTAATAAGTAAATAGAAATGGTAGGATTAGAAGGTTACATATTTGAGAATGCAAGAACAACCCATTCTAATAAAGAACGTAAAGAAGAATTAGAAAAGTGGCTTAAAGGAAAGAAATATCCTGATTATGTAAAGATACTCAACAAAATGCTTGATGATCCAAAAGCTAAGACTTTGCTTGAGGATGGCTTTGGTGGTGATTTAGGAGATACAAAGTTTGTATTTAAAGTAAAGCTTATCAAGCCATTAAAATTAAGACCAACACAAAATGAGATAGATGTTGATAAATCTGTAAAACATAGCCTTACTAATTCTGATAATATGAAAGATTTGTTTAAAGATGAAATCATTACTGCCGGCATGCCATTAGTAACATTTAGAGGTAATTATGTTATAGATGGTCATCACCGTTGGTCAGAATGTGCTATGATTAATCCTGAAGGAAAGATGGTATGTTTTGATTATGATGCTGATATAAGCCCTATCCAAATGTTGAAAGCTGTACAAGGTAATATTGCAGCTGCTTTAGCAGTTAGAGATGAAGATCCTGAAATACCATCAGGAAAGACAAATGGTCCTAATTTATATGATAAAGAATGGGATAGAGAAAAGATTCATGAATATGTAGATGATAAATTGCGAGAAGAACCTGCAAAAATCTTTTTACAGAAAATGAATATTGATACAGATAAAGGTGAAGATATAAGAAAGAAAGCATTACAAGTTATCTGTGATAATATTTGGAATGTAAAGATAAACAATTATCCAGAAGATAATGCCCCATCTAGAGGTGAAATGCCACAAACAGATAAAGCAGGTCAACAAAAAGGTTCTAAACCAAGTAGTTATCCCGATAAAGAAGGTTCTGCTTTAAATAGAATGAAAAATGGAAAATTTGATAGTGGTGCTATTAAATAAATCATATTTTTATCTATAAAGATATCTTTAGAATAAATAAAATGAAAAGTTTATTAGAATCATTAAACGATGCTTTAGTTTTTGAAGAAGAAGCTGAAGTATTTGTTGTAAAGGATAAGGATGATGGTACTATCATTACTGTTTGCGACACTGAAGCTCAAGCTAAGAAAGCTGTAGCAGATGCAGAAAATGGAAACAACTATGAAGTTGTAAAAGATAAAAAATCAAATTACGTAAAATAAAGATATGTCATTTTTAGATTTTGTAAAGCATAAAGATATGATGAATGAGAATGCTCAATGGATAAATGAAGCATTCAAAGAGAAAGATTATAATAAAGCAAAGAAGGCAATTCTCAGTATATTGAAAAAAGAAATTACTGTAGGAAATGTATACTACTTAGGTGTATATGATTTAAAAGTTGATGGCAATGATTGTAGTTCAGCAATGTATGTTGTAGTAGATAAGGATGATGTATCAATGAAATCATCATTTAGCATCAACTTTTTGAAGAGTGGACAATCTATGGTACCTTATTCAATTATTTTCTTTGATAAATCTTATTGTACATCAATGTTATGGGGCAATGTTTCAAATTATACAGCTAAGGCACAACTTGAAATCAAGATGATGGGTGCTAGCATTGTTTATTATATTCCAGTAATTGCAAATGTAATAAACAGTGGTAAGTTTGATATTTCATCAGAAGAAGCAGTAAAGCTTGGGCGTAAAGTATATGATACCAAGAATGAATGTGTTTCTTGGGATATGTATTTTGGTGCCCAGAAATATCATATTTATGAAGGAATTTCTGAAGATAAGGTTATTGAAAAATTCCATTTAAATCTTGGTCATAAATACAAGAAAGTTGATGATACATATCAATGGATAAATGAAACAGAGCTTGAAGATCGTAAGAAAGAAGTATATGCTAAGATGAAAGAAAATACTGATCCAGATGTTGGTAAAGCTCTCTATAAAGAATATCGCCAGATATTGAATGCTATTAAAGGTGGTGCAACATCTTTGGAAGATCTTGAATGTTCTGTGAAGAAAAATGTTTCAGTATCATCTAGTATTCCTGGTGCTGCAGAAGCACAAAAGAAGATTGAGATAGCTAAGTCAGATCCTAAGACGGCATTCAAGGAAATGCAGATGTATGTTAAGATGGTTATCAAAGGAATTCAACCTGCTGTAATTCTTTGTGGTGCACCTGGTGTTGGTAAGACTTATCGTATCATGCAACAATTGAAAGCTGCTGGATATACTATGAATGGTGATAATGTAATCAAAGGTAAGTGTTCTCCACGTCAGCTTTATTTAACACTTTATAACAATAAAAGTAAAGGTGATATTGTTGTTATCGATGATGCGGATTCGTTAGTAGGACCAAAGGCACCTGAGGATAGCATTAATATTCTTAAAGCTGCATTAGATTCCACTGCTGATGATGAAGGTCGTCTTGTATCATATAAGATTTCTGGTGAACTTAAGGATGATGAAGGTGTTCCAGTTCCTAAGTCCCATTACAACAAGTGCGGTGTTATTGTAATCACAAACTATAATGTTGGTCAAATTGATACCGCTCTTAGAAATAGAGCATTCACCCAGTCACTTGAATTCTCTGTATCAGATTTGCTTGGTATTGTAAGAGATTTGATGCCAAAGATTGAACCAGAACATCTTTCAATGTCATCTAAAGCTAAAGCAATGAATTTCCTTGAAAAGTTAGTAGAAGATAAGGAACCAATTGAAGTGAGTATAAGGTCATTTATTACTTGCTCGAGGATTTATGAAAATGCTGAAGATGAAGAAGAATTGAAGCTCTGTGAGAAAATGATCAGAGAGCAAATGCGTAATCAATCCCTTCGAGGAGGAAAGAAATTTTAACTTTTATTAACAATTAATTAAATAATTTAACATAAGTGTTGTCTATTTTCTTTTATAAGAAGAATTTAGACAACATTTTGTATATTGATAAAATGCATACTATTTTTAATAAACTTACAGAACATTAAGAATGAAAAGCTTAAGTGATTTGATTTTAGAAGCAGAAGATCAACAAAATAACAATCAGAATAATGATCAGCAAAATAATGACCAAAATCAACAAGATAATAAAAACAAATCTGTAAAAGGTGATGCTGGTACATTCAAGCAATGGCCAGCTTTTGAAACAACTGTTAAAGGATGGATTAAAGTCATGTCTGGTCAAGAAGAAGCAAAAGATAGTTTCTTCGATGGTGGTTTCTTAGTACCAAATAGTATAGCTGGATGTGTTACAAATACACAGGCTAAGACTGCAACATTAACTAAGCAACTTGATTCTACTTGTAAAGTTTTGATAACAGAATTTTCGTCTGATTTCAGTTTCTTGTTAGATAATTTGAAACCTTATGGATATCAATCATCTGGTTGGTCTAAGACAAAAGGTCCAAAGATTGCAGATATCATTAAATCTATGAAGGCTGAAGCTAAATCAGGTAATTCTGAAGAAAACAAAAATAATGACAATAAAGACAATGGAAACAGTAATAATGGAGGTACCATGTAATCAAACAACCAATACTTATTGTGAAGGAATGGTAACAGAAGATTCCAAGAAAAAGAAAACAACAAATGATATAATTTCAGATTAAGGTGATCCAATGAAACAGATAAATGAATATCTTGAGAAACCTATAAATGAATCTCAAGTTTATGATGACATCATTAATTCACTTCAAGAATCTAAAGAACAAGGTAAACCTATAGAAGAAGGACTTTTTACAGGTTTATTTGCTGGTGCTGCGGCTTTTACTGTTGGCCCTACAATAATGAAAGCCGTTGCTAATGTTCTTGGAATTGATTTGAAGGGTCCATTAGGTAGTTTAATGACAAGTCGATTGATTTTAACTGCAGTTGGAGCAAAATTGGGATACCGTATTTGATATCCCAATTTTATTTTTACTTTATTCCTTGAACATAACCAAGTGATGTTCATTATTTTAGATATTTTAATTCTTTCAAATACTTTGTACAAATTGCATTTCCATAAAGATAAGCAATTACACTCTTCATTGGATCATTTATGATATATGAAGTCAATTTCATCCAAATAATACCAACGATAATCTTTATATTTGTATCAATTGGCATATCATCCAAATCAATTTGTGTAATTGAAGAAAAATCACCGGATGGATATTTCAATTTAAGATTCATACCATCAGAATAATCAATTTCTTCAATTGTAACATAAGGAGCACTATTGAATCTTGAATATCCATTAAGTCCATAGCAGAATTTTGCAATATCATATTCTGCCATTCCTAATCCAATTGTCTTAAGGTTTCCAAAATATCCACGTGGATCAATAAAGATTACATTACCATCTTTATCAATCATTGTATTATCTGTATTTGGATCACCGTGACAAAGGCATGCATTGAAATTGACTTCATTATTCTCATACCATTTCTTTAATGCATCCATCAATACATTAAAATGTGTTGTAATTGGCATGTAATCAATACATCTTACTTCAGTTTCCTCAATGAAATAATCAATCAGTTTCTTACATGGATTTACTCTAGTATATACTTTTCCAATTAATTCATTATAGAATGCTCTTCTGATATCTTCATCTTCATCATCTACATCTATATCAACATCATTAATAGTATGTAAAGCTTTGATTACATTAGAAATCAATTTCTTAAAATCTCCATTTTTGTAATACCATTCTTGTGCTGTTACTCCATCGATTTTATTCAAAATCAATTCATGTTTGTTTTCATCATATCCTTGTTTTCCACACAAACATGGTATATTGCTATATCTGTCATAGAAATCATTTTCAATCTTTTGTAATTTGATAGCATCTTCTGTTTTTGCAATCTTAATTACTTTATCATCTTCAATTTTAATCTGATTGAAATATCTGCATGTATTTTTAGTTGACAAATCCCTAAGATATTTCTTTTGGTCAAATTCATCTCTAATACCTCTATCCCAACATTCAATAGAAAAAGTTTTTGTCAAATCACCCATCCTATCAATTTCAGAAATTACATGTACTCTATCATAATATTCTCTATTATGGCAAAGAAATGAATTTAACAACTCAGCATATTCATGAAATGCCTCATAAACATAAATATCACCATCATATTTATCAAGCAACTCATCAATTTTTCTTTCAATTATAGTTTTTTCTCCATCTGTAACCAAGTAAAATGGAAAAACCAACTCTAAATTAAGCTCCATATAATGGCTTTCTGGATAATGTGACTGAACAACAAATAAACAATTCTTTTTCATTTTCATCAATTTTAAATCAATACTAATATAGACTAGTTTCTTAAGGTATTCAAAAGATTAGTGACTTTTGATTGTAATGTTCCGGATGGATGACTCTTTTGTAATCTTTCACACATTTTTACTATGCCAAGCTCTTCTGATTTGAATGCACCAGATATAGCTGTGGACATTACTGCTTCAAATATTATGTTTGATGTAGCCGGTACAATCCCAAATCCATCCAACTCTCCTGGATCTGTTTTTATATGACAGATGAAATCAATATCTTTGCATGACCTTACTTTATTCAATTGCATTTCATTTGACATGCAAATCATTACAACTTTGCATTTTGGACGCAATTGTTTCATGTATTTAAACAACACATAAAGTTCATTTGAACACCCGGATTTTGACATGGCGATCAACAAAGATGGTTTGTCAACTGAAATAGGTCCTAAATCCCCATGTCCTGCTAAGCATGCATCTATGAATTGTCCATCAACCATTATTGATTTCAATGTAGCAGCATTCTTTTGTGCTATATATCCTGGCTTACCTATTCCTGTAATATATATTGTTTGATTGTCTAATATAGCTTCTTTAATCATATCAGAAAGAATGTTTATGTTTTTCATGGACCCAACGTCATTCCTCATTGTATTTAATGAAGCCAAGCAATCATTTATGAAATCGAAATTTATCATAAAATTATTTTATTTTTAAACAACTAAGAATTAAATATTGTACTTTAATAAAATAGAAATTAAGTGTTTCGGTTTCATCCGAACCTATTCATAAATAAATTATACCAAAAACTAAAATGAATCTAAATTTGATTAAAGGCCTTCAATTTGCTGAAAAGCTCAACATGACAGAGGCTATTACCGAGTCGGGTAAGGAATTCTTGAAATCTTATCGTGGCTATCTTTACACAAATCCAGCAAGCTATGGCCTTGTCAATGGTTTCATATCTGAAGCATGCAACCATAAGTATGACAATGGCATTGCTTCTATTTTAGAGTCAGTTCTGAAGTATGTAACAGAAAACAAGATAAGTTGGAAGATTGCAAGTGCATGTGAGATCATTGAAAACTCTAATGATCCTTATGGTTATATTGCTAAGGAAGGTTGCAAGACAGCAGAAAAGCTTCTTGAAATGAATGAACCAGAAGTAGTACAGTATATTAAGGCTGGAGCACTAAAATCTATCCAGTACATTCCAGAATTCAGAAACATTTGTAAAGAGGTATATGGTACAATGCATGTTGATGAAGTACGTACACAACAATATTCACTCATCAATCCATTGTCTTATGCCATTGTAAATGAAGATGAAACCTGGTTCTGTGTAAATGGTCTTACTTATTGTATTAAAGAAGGTAAAGTAGAAAATAAGATGTGTGAAGATCAAACTTTCAACACTATCAACTATCTTCTTCCTAACTTTGAAAAGGTAGATGAAAGTCTTGTGTTTACTTGGACTCCTAACTTTGGTGAAAAACCATTTACTTTTGTTCTTGCTGAATCTGGTATTCAACTTAAGAAGGATGGTATTGTAGATGAATCATTCAACAATACAGTAGACTTTAAAGTTTATTGTGACAATCTTTCTACTACAATGTTTGGTGTCACTAAGACTAACTTCATGAATATAGTAGCGAATGTTGCTACTGTACAAGAAGGTATGGACAACATTTGTGAAGTAGATAATGCCAAGATTCTTGAATGTGCAGATGGCAGCATTGCTACAATTGTAGAAGCTAAAGAAAATGTTGCACTGACTTGGAATCGTAGTGCACAAGTAAAGTGTAATGAATGCCAGAATTTTGAATACATGCATGAAGCATTGGATCAAATTAAGGCTTTGACTAACATCAATCTTCGTGAAAACTATCAAGCTCGTATTGATGAAGATTTGAAGAAAGAAGACCCAGATTCTTATGCTCAGATTCATGAACAACTGCAAGCAAATAAAGATGCAAAGATTGAATCTCGTCGTATGAAGATACAGCAACTTGCAGAATCTTATAAGAATGATCCTACAAAGATTGCTATTCTTTCTACATTAAGTAAAGAACTTGCAATGCTTGAAAACAAATAAGATATAAAATAATATAAAAGAAAAGAGAACTTTCAATTGAAGGTTCTCTTTTTTGTTTTTCATAGCTTAAACTTAAATTGTGTCAGGGACGTTGAAATTGTCTTAGCTGATAGAATATACTGAAGCATATTTTTCCGCTCCCTGTGTGACCCAGGCGCCATCCTGGAGAATTTATAGACAATCTCGTAAATCATTAAAGAATTCTGTAACAAAAATACCTGCATCATCAAGATCATCCTTAAAAGAATATATGATAGAACGATTTGTCAATGCTGGATCATGTGAAACTAGATAAATAGGACATTCCTTAATAGGATACATTTCTACTGTTCCATCTGTAAAACATACACCATAGATTCTTTCTGACTTATCACCTAACAAATTATATAGCTTTTGCAAATCTTCTGGTGTAGTTATCTCAAAAATATCCTTTAGCAAATCAATCTTGATAGTAGTATTACGACTATGATAACCTGTACCATACCATAAAATTGCTTGCAATACCAATTCTAGATTGAACTTATCTAATTCTGTACAATTCTTCATGTTCTATTTTTTAATTTACTTTATACAAAATAAAAATCTCTATATGTTACATCATAAGTATTTCCATCTACCTTCAAATAGAATGACATTGAACCATCATTTACATAATCTGTATAGGTTTCACATCCTTCTAAAATACCAGTAACATCATTAGTAATGAACTCCTTGCCATTCCACTCTTCATTTACTTTCTTTATAGTAACTGCACGTCCAATGTTTGGATTTACTGCATCAGTGAAAATTTTTTCTACATTTAAAATATTCATAATCATAAAAAATTAAAGTTCTACATTCATTAACATTATGAATATAGAACTTTTATTATTTATTTCAAATTATTTTGAATATTTTTGAATTTATTATATAGGAAAATAGAAATCTCTATCTGTTACATCATAAATATCTCCATTTACCTTCAAGTAAAATGACATTGGCCCTTTACCAACATGATCTTTATAGGTGTTGCATTCCTCTAAAATACCAGTAACATCTTCATTATGAATAAACTCTTTACCAAACCATCCTTCTTTTGCATTTTTAATTGTAACAGTATGACCAATGTTTGGTTTTACTAAAATATTGAAAATTTCTGTTATATTCATATCAAAATCTTTAGAAAAAATTATATCCTTGAATTTCTTTATATTTGTAATGTTGTTCATCATCAGAAGCTTTATGGCCAATTTCATATAGAAATAAAGAATTTTTATCCATGGATTTCCATTTGTCAATATCAATATAGCCCAAAACTGATCCTATAAAGATTGATGGATCTTTAGTGTATTCAAGCATTTCATTTGTCCATATTGTTTCTACAATATTCATCAAATGATCTGACTTTATTTTCTTATGCAATTCAAGATAATGTTCTTTTTCCTTCTCTCTTTCTCGATACTTCTTGACAGTAATAGTTACAAAATCATTGTAGTTCAATCTAGAATCACCAAACTTACTTAATTTATGACCATTATCAAATTCAACATCAACACACTTATACCAAGCATGTGGCAATCCTCCAATATAGTCAATATATTTTCTACCTTCATTGATATTGTAAGTGTTGATCAGATTTCCAAACACAATATCATCACAAATTGTTTGATAAGCAAAATAAATACCATTCTTTATGATAGCTTTATCATATACTTCCTTACTTGTAAGAATTCCATTTCCTCTTGGGTATATGCAAAGTGGATAAGGACAACAAGCTTCAGATAGAGAATACAAATCAGAACCATAAGTGATTTTTGGATCAGCATGATTCAATGTGAAATCATTCAAAACTCTGATATTTATATAAGTACTTGTATTAGTTCTGAATATCCAATCTGGAGAATACTTGTCTGCAATAAACCTATATGCCATCCAAGTTTTCTTAAATGTATATTGCATATCATCTTCACAGGCAAGATGCAAATACCAAACATTTTCATGATCTTTATATTGATTGAATTCAGATTTCATATATGATCCACCATCATAATACACAATATTAACATTCTCTGGGAGCTCTTTAGCCCAGGTCTCTAAAGCAAGGTCAAACTCATCTTGGAAAGTGAATCCTTTACAAATTTCAGCATTAGCTCCCATCACTAATATGAATAATTTAGGAGCATATTTTAATTGATTTTCTGTCATATTAAATATGATTTAGTTTTTCATCTTCTGCAGCATATTTTATTGCTAGTTTCTTAAACTTCTGAATATCTTCTTCTGTAAGTTTCTCATCTACATTGTGATTGTAGAAAAGATGATTTCCCATCATTATCTTTGTATGCTTATGGCCCTTGATATCTCTTGTATAGAAATATCCATCTTCTTTCTTATCATAGAATTTCTTAGGATCCATGATAGCTTCTGCCGCCTCTATTGGGATAGGTAATGCACCACAACGTAATGCAAATGTTGCAGCTTTTGAAGAGAATTCACCCCATACATTTCTTTCCATTCTCTTGAAATCTTCTATCAATATCTTCTTCAGATATTCTGAATTTCCTTCTGATGCAGCTACTGCAACTAACTTTCTACCCCTATTCTTTGTTCTGTCATTCAAATAAACATCTGAACCAGCATTAGGATGTCTCTTATCAGCATATAATGCAACAGCAACTATCTTACCTTCATTTCTGTATAACTTAGCAAAATCTGCTTTATTTACAATATCTTCTTTCTTCTCAATTCCAGAGCAACCACCAATATCTATATATCCATATTCTATAATTGCAAACATATCATCCCCATATTTATTAACCAATTTAGATACTGATTCTTTATCTGTTCCTGTAATATAATGCTCTTCAATATACTGAGTTAATTTCTTCATGGTATAACCATTGTATTTTTATAAAAATTGTTTGCTTTAGGAATAATTGTATTTATTAAATTATTATATGCTGGTAATATATATTTTGCCTTTTCATCATCATTTAACTGATGTTTACCATTAGGAACAATATATTTAGTCAAAATATTTTTGTGAAACTCTGTAGGTAATACTTTTGTTCTCTTTATTACTTCATCATCATCACTCCATACCAATACAGAATAATATCCATCTTCAGCATCATCCCACCGATAACCAGTCCAATATTCATCAGTTTCAAATAATGGATGATCTTCAGAATACTTTACAAGATTTTCTACAATATGACTATCATGATTTGAAACATAATCCACAACCTGCTCTAATGTAGAATCAGTTATTGGGTTAATGAGAATGCTTGGTAATGAACAAATGCTTGCAACATGCATAGCATACCACCCACCAAGACTTGATCCAATCACAATATCAATATCCAACTCTTCTACTAAAGAGCATAAATATGGAATAGAATTTTCTGGATCCGACTGAACATATCCAAAACTATATACAACCGTATTAGGTAGATTATTTTTCAACCATTTGCATGTACTAGATTTTGGTGAACTACCATAACCATAGATATATAATACTTTCTTTTTCATATTAAATTAAAGTGACAATGAAGTGAATGGGTAAGGTTTGAATGATGTAACATATTCAATTTCTGTTGTTTTAAACACCTTATCAAGCATTCTGAAGTAAGGTACTCCAATTACTCTTGCACAAGCAGTTCTCTTATTGAACTTACCTTCAAATTTACCATCACAATATCCACCAATTCTTGACTTTCCAGTATCAACACACCAACATTTATTGTCTGCACCTAATCTAATCAATGAATAAGAACATTCAGCTTCTATCGTATTATTTACTTCATCAACATATAATGGCTGTACATAACACTCAGCTCTATGACATCTCTTTGGTTTATATCTGTCACCGTTCCAGTATCCATCGGGATAAGACCAAGTTGATGTATGTACTTTGAATATTCTTTTCTTATCTGCATCCCAATAGAATTCCCAGAATTGTTTTGGATTAATCCAATTGAATATCTTATCACTATCTTTATATTCATCAGTAACATCCGTCAAGACCATTTCATAAATCTTATCTATTGACTCCCAATGAACATCATCTTCTCTTGGATCATATTCACCTAATTCATTTAGTGAAATGATATGGTAAATTGGTTCAGGATCAGTAATGTTACAACCTTTCTTGAGAAATGGAGCAACTGCTGTAATAATGAATCTACCACTTCCACCTCCATACATAATAGAATTACACTCATAGATATGGCCTACCTTCAAGAATTCTAATGGTTTCTGAAAATTCAAATAATTCTGATATTCTGTTTCAAGAATCTTATTTAACTTCGGTGAACTTTCTTTAATAAAAGACAAAAAATCCATATTTATTCTGTTTTTAAATTCAACTTATGAAATAATTTACAAAATAAATATAGATTTTTTATATGAAATTTCAAACTTTCAAGCTATTTCTTTAGCAAAAGCTATAGCCATCTTCTTACAATCATCTAATGTTTTTGCTTCTAATGGACCATTCTCTTGCTTTAGTGTTTCATATCCAACTTTACCAGGACCAGATTTAACCCCAATCTTAAATCCATATATAGCTCGATGGCTCCATCCATACCAAGCTTGTTCCTTTTCAGAAAATCCAATTTGATTTACCTTAGAACTTGGACTTATCTTTTCTGGTACAATACCATGCTTATTGAAAACTTCTGCAATGGAGATTGTTCATCCCCTTCAACTACAATATCATTAAATATCATAGTTGCCTTCATTTCATTTAATTTTACAAGTGTTGTAAGTTTCATGAATATTTTAGCTATAGAATTTGAATCTCTTTTGTGTTTCCAACGGGATTGAAGACTTCATCTGATAAAACCAAAAGTTAAAACTACCATCCAATATATACGTCTGACACCAATCACCATCATATCTTACACCTCTACCAATACTTTGAATAATAGTTCGTAATGTTTCATTTTGATACCATCCATCATATAAGTCCTTCTTACGTTGAACTAGTCTGGATCCAAGATATGGATATGGCATCTTAATCATAATGATGAATCTGCATTCATCTCCTGGCAAATCAATACCTTCATTCAATGTTGGTCCAACTAATATTGTATCAGAATCAGTATTCTTATGGTAATCTATCAAATCTCTCTTTTCTTTTGCATCATTGTACAAAAGCATTCTATCCTTCAAATCCTGTGGAGCTTCTTCATATATCTTCTTTGCAAGATCATAAGTCCAAGTCTGGATTATTCCTTTCTTATTCTTATATCTGTTACAAAGTTCATAAGTAGCAGATTGTACATGTGGGAAACTTTCATCTTTGAATTTCTGACTCATTTTCCATCTTGAAAGAACATATATAGGACTGTTTGTAAAATCAAATAATGATGGAAGATTATCCTCTAATGGATCAACAATACCAAGATTTTCAGAAAAACTATCCATATTTCCTATAGTGGCAGAAGTCATAACAATATGTTCTGGACCTTGCAACAAAAATGCTTGTGCAATATAATCTTCTTTTGCACATTGTAAGTCAATAGTCTTTTCCTTTTTCTTAGCAATCTTTCCTGTTTTATGATTGAAAATTTCTATAGTATGTTCATTTGGTGTTACAACAACATAATCCTTATTTTCTTCTACAGCAACAATATTGAAGTAATTTTTAAGCATAGTTTCATGCCTCTTTTGCCATTCACATTCTTCATATACTTCATATTCTGTACTTGAAACATAACCTTTTCCTTTGATGTTTGCAGAAAGTTTTTCCATTATCTTATCTACAACACCATTAAACATGCTAATCTTATATGCATATTCTTTTATTCTATCAAGAACAGTATTGTCATTACATTCATATATAGAATTGAACAGAGCCTCAAGATTATCCTTCAACTGATTATGTGAACAAGCAATATCTGTTGAAAGACTTGACAATTCTTCTTGCCATTCATCAGCAAACATATCATTGTTCAAACTTATTGCATAATCATATATATGTAATAATTTAGAAAGATTTGTATCTCTTAATTGAGGACAATATGAACCCTGAAGCAAATTAGGAATATTGTGACACTCATCACAAAATACAATAGGACGAACATACCAAGCATTTGGATTTACTTCTATATGCCCAGCTACTGCTCTAAAGTACATCTGATAAGTCATAATTGTTATATCAGATCGCATTGCTTGCTTTCTTGCCTTAATATAAGGACACCATCTTGCACAATCATATCCACAATCATCAGCTAATTCTGGATTAATCAAAGTTTTCCAAGAAATCTTAGCTATCTTACATTCTCCTTTATTTACTTCTTTGTTGTTTTTCTGACAAACATAATTTGCAGATCCTTTTATTCTTCCAATCTTATGCTTCAGCTTTTCATGTGAATCAATGAAATCATCATATTGTTTCCACAAAGAAAGATCTGAACAAAGCAGAAAACTCTTCTTGTTGTAACATTCTGCAAGTACTAATGCAGATATTATTAAAATTATTGACTTACCAGTACCAGTAGGTGCTTGAACCAAATGGGTCTGGTGATTGCTTTTCTCTTCTATGCAATTACGTACTATCTTTGCAATAATTTCAAGTTGATTTTCTCTAAACTTAAAATCATTACCAAGTACTTCTTTTGCTATATTTTCTATATTATATTCTATCTCATTTATCATGTTATTAAGATAGAAACATTATCGATTCTTTTCAAACCAATCCATTGCATATTTTGCCATTCCTTCACTGTCGCAAACATCGTCGATTTTTGGTAAATCAAAATCTGGAAATGAACCTTTGAATGTTGAAATCATCAATTGCTTATTTGCATTTCCAGATCCTGTGTAAAACCTTTTTACTTCAGCAGGTGGTGTTACAAGAAGAGTACCAACAACAGTATGATGATGCAATCTGTCTCTTATCAGATAGTTCAATCCAGCAAGATCCATTACTGCAGCACTATGAATGGAACCATAAGATATTCCTTCCATACATATTGTTACTGAGTCAATAGTACTAGTTTTTCTGAATTGCTGTAACAATTCTTCTATAATATTATATATTGTGTCTGCAATTGTTGACAAGTTGTGTGCTTTTGCTAGCTCACGTTCATGTGCATTATTTGTATCTTTTACATTTTCTTTTTGATATAAACAATATTCAAAAATTTCGGAATTATTTGATTGGGCATTCTTTTCTTTCTTTGTAAGCTTATCTCCTTTTATTATGAAAAATCTACAGAAACCAGTATCAGTTCTTATTGTCATACCAGTACTGTTGATTGATGGATCAATTCCTATAAAAACATTCATGAAATCAATTTACATATTTACTTATAAATAAAAATGTGCAAATATATAAATTGATTTCATGAATTTCAAATTAAAAAATGTTAATTTAATTTTAGTCTTCAATTTTGAATGACCATTGCAACATAAACCAAGAACTCTCTCGTTCTGCACGATACTTTGGCAATTTCATTCTCTTCATAATTACAGGGATAAGATGCTCTTCTCTCCATTTGTTATGCTGGATTGTAGTCCAAGTATGTTTCTGGAACCAATCTCTATCGGTTTTGCATTCAGTAAGTAACTGTTCTTCAGGTCTTGTATCTCCAATATATCTGAACATATCAATTACTAAAGAATATACTAATGCTGGACTGTTTCTACCATTCAATGTACAAGATTCCCATCTATCTAATTTTCCATTCAACATTTCATCAAATGTAAACAAACTTACATTTTCAAACTTCTTTCGATCCTCACGTTTCATATTATTTCTTATTTAAATTGTTCATTTATATGATAGAAATTAGTTTAGAAAATTTCAAAAAATATAATAAAAGTCACACAGGGACGTTTACAATATAGCAGGTTATAAATTATACTTGTAAACAACTATCCGCTCCCTGTGTGACCCAGGCGCTTAACAGGAGAACCCTGTGTATACCTAGTGAATATCATTGTTCTATTGGTGAACCATCATAATCAATATATGTTTTAGAATTGTCAAATGGTCCACAATCATCATTTAATTTTGGATCATGATTCAAATCAAGATTATCTGTTGTATTGCCATTTACTGATATACTAGAATAAGGGTAATTCTTAAATCCAGTATCTTCTTTCTTTTTAATGATTATGCTTTCTTCTATAGGTTTGTCAAATGGTTGTTCTTCTTCAAATCTGTTGTTAGTATCTGTTTGAATGAATTGGTAGTCAAAGTTAGAATACTTAAATACACATCTGAATGTAGCAGATTGTGCCAATGTCTGGGTATAGTCAAATTGCAACATATCTACCCCATCTATAACTGGATGATCTAATACAATTCTAGAATAAACACAGCCATTTTCATTTAAAAGATCAACATTAAAGCTATAGTCAAGATTCTTATCTAAATTTTCTGTATCTCTACAATATTGATAGCAAAAACTTTCAAACAATAAAAAATAGTTTACATATCCTAAAGTATGTCTGAAATCTATGTTCAATGTATGGTCAACTAATGCAGCTGGACTAGCAACGCTTCTGTAATTTACATCACTAGCACCACCTTGCATCCAATTTTGTTCAGTTCTTCCTGGAAGCCTTACTGGGTTACCGTGATTAGTTTGCTGTTGTGCAACAGTACCAGATGAGAATCCAAGTACTTCTACTTTCTGTATTGTCTCATTCAAGAATTCTATTGGTTTTGTTATGAAACTATGAGAATCTTTCAGTATCTTAGTGTATTTTTCTTGTATCTCATCTGGAATGAATTCATCTGGCAATATCAATCTGAATCCATCTCTATTTCCTGATAATGAAAACATATTTAAATATTATGAATGTTTTTATTCGGTAGATTGTGTTTTACTATTTAATGGATTATCTCCTGCTGGTGTTTCATCTCTTTCAGCACTATTTTGACCATTACCTGTAGAAGTATCACTATATTGCATATTTGGATTTTCTGTATCTTGAACTTGCTTTACATTTACTTCTACTGGTTTGTTCAACAATGTACTGATCTTAGAAATAGAATCCTTTATAGCAGCATGACGTTTCTTTTGCATCTCATCAGCTTGATTTATAGTCTTAGCAGATATCTTAAGCTCTCTTACAAGCTTATCCAATACAACAGCTAGCTTATTTGCTAAAGTATTTGTTAATTTGTCAAGACCACCTAATCTTCTAGCCATTTGATCTAAAGCAGTTATCAAGTTAGTCATAGTTTGTGCTTTTGCCACATCTAAAGTATTTATAGATCTAGTAAACTTAGATACATCTTGAGTTTCTGTTCTGAACTGTGATGTATTCTTTACTTTACTTATTTCTACATTTATACCTTTTACGGCATTTATTACATTGTCATATTTAGAAGTATCCTTTGGAGCTTTATCATAAACATCAAACAACATCTTCATTCCATTATAATAATCCACCATCATAGGTCCAAACATCAATATGTTCTTAGATAAACCTTTAGAATCCAAATTAACAAATGTCTCTGATATTCCTCTGACCATCTCTTTAGGTATGTCAGAGAGTGATATCACTATGCTTGCAGCATTGGCTTTAGTCTCTTTCTCTAACTTCTGTTTGAATTTAATTATCTTCTTATAAGATTTTATAGCATCATTCAGTATATCAGTATATATATCAAACTGGTTTTGTATAGAAGAAAATTCATCATCTTTCAAATTAGGCATCTTCTGAATAGCTCTAGACATGCTAAATGGAAGTTGTGTTAAAACAGCATCTACTATCTTATTTAATCCATGTATATCATCTTCCTTTCCAAATTTAGATTTTAATTTAAATATGTCACTATAAGAAGATACTATGTTATTCAAAAGCTCAGTATAAGAACTATAGCTAGAAGATATCTTCTCAATGTTATCTTTTGCATCTTCAAAGAATGGTTTGAGTTCTTCTTGATTCTCATCCATTGTTGCTTTCATTACAGCATTAGGAACAGAACTTATCATTAAAGAGATAATAGCTGAAAGATTATTCATCTTAGGTTTATCCAACTTTAAGTCAAGTATAGATTTTATAGATTTTATATTTTCTGCAATTAATTTATCTAAACCACCTAAACAGTTCTTTACCTTAGCAAATGGACTAGTACTTCCATCATGATTAAGCCATCCAGAATCTTCAAACCAAACTTTATTATGTGGATCATCATATACAGCCATTACAGCTGCTGGTATGCAAGACATCAAAGCTGTTACGTTATTATATACAGTTCCTCCAAGTCTTAATGATTCTATTGGTATTTTTTCATATTGACCTTTAAGAAGCTTTCCATTTGAATCATACTTTTGTATTCTTAAATCAGCCACATCTTTCACACCTTTAGCGGTTTCAGACATTAATGATCCAATTCCCTTCAATGCTGTAACTATTTGCGAAAATCTAGAACAAGTTCCGTCTTTAAACACAATAGATTGATCTTCAAACATCCACTCAGCATTAGGATTGTCTTTAAGAGCCAGAATAGAATTTCCAAGACATGACACTATACGTTGAGTATTTTCTGCAGCATTCTTGAAATCCTTAAAACCAAGTGGTCTTGTTCCTTTCTGTTTTCCATCAGCTCCATATATAGGTATTCTTAAGTCAGCCATATCTTTGACACCTTTAGCTATATTAGATATCATTTTTCCTAAGCCTGTACAACCAGTAACAATACGACCAAATGGAGTTTTTACTCCTATCATATTTCCAAGCCAACCACTATCAAACATTCCTTCAGGAGCTTTATTATATAAATCTAATAATGCATATCCTAAGGTTGTAACAATTTTAGATATATTTTCAGCTGCATTAGTAAAATCAGGTTCTGTTAAATTACGATATCCTACTTTGTCTGTTCCTTTATAAATAGGTATCTTTAACTCTGCCATATCTTTAACACCTTCTGCTATCTTAGCAATCATCTTACCCATTCCAGTACATGATTTCACTACTCTAGTGAATGGTGTGTCCATACCTAAGAAGTCTCCAAGCATTCCATTAGAGAATATGGTAGGATTTTCTTTGTATATATCTAAGATAGTTCCACCTATTATAGTAACAATAGTTTTTATATTCTCTGCAGCATCTGTGAAATCAGCATCTGTCAAATTTCTTCTTCTTATTATCTTTCCTCCTTCTCCATATATAGGTATAGAAAGATTAGCATAGTCTTTAATTCCTTCTGATAACATAGACATCATGTGTCCTAAACTAGCAATAGTTCCAGATGCAGCAACTATCATCATATCAAGCAATGGATTCATAAATGGTTTGAGTTCCCAAACTATGCTTAGCATGGCTTTAATATCATCTGTTATAATAGAAGTGTCAACTCTTTCAAGCTTAGAAGCCATATCCATTACCTTTATTATCTCTTGCATGGCTTTTCCTGCTAATAAGACGCATCCAATGATTCCAGCTAAAGCGGCTTCACCAGCCGCTAAAGCCAAACCTCCTAAACCACCAGTTCCAGCTGATAGATATCCAAGACCTATTACTCCACCAGCAAATGCCAATAGTACTGCTATTGTAATTCCTATAGTACCCAATAGTCCACCCCAGTCACTTCCTATATTATCTCGGAGTTTTACTATCTCCATCATTGCATATCCTGACAATCCAATACATACAATAACTCCTAATAAAGCTAAAGCCCCCGTTTTAAGGTTTCTTTTTACCTTGCTGAGCATTCCTAGTATGAACGACATTCCACCTACTAGCAAGAGTTCTAAACCTAAGAACTTTAGTATGTTGATATCTAAGTCTGGGTAGTTCATCAATAACATTCCACCGGTAAGCAATGCTATAGAAGAGACTAATACTAAAGCAGATAATGCATATCCTAGGAATAATGTCTTCTCATTGATTATTTTTCCAGCAAATCCATAAGCTAATGTTATTCCAGCTACAAAACCACCTAATATTCCAGCAAATGATATAGTAGCAACTGCCATATTAGGTATCATCATAAACAATCCACCAACCAATAAGGTTGCTGCTGATAGCACAACTAAATTAGAGAATTCATGTGCCATGATTAATCCCTTTTCTCCTTTAAGTATCTTATTAGCGCCATAGTAAGCTAATGATATTCCACCCAAGAATAAACCTAATGTAAGAGTAAATCCTATAGCAGACCAGAACATTCCATCTATATTCATAATCTTGGCACCTAACAAAAGTATAGCTCCAGATATTCCAACCAGAATTGCAAAATTCTTAGCATCATCTATGGCTTTTTCTGTGGTTTGGGTAATACCTAACTTACCACCTAACTTACCACTTATATAATTAGCTGCAAAATCTCCGCCAGAGTATGCTAATTTCATTAAGAAGATAAATATTCCAAGTTCAAAAGCAAACAATAAAGCAGTTCCAAACAGAATTGGATGTTTAGTCATATATACAGTTGGAAGAAGTAATGTCAATCCAGCTATACCTATCAACCAAGCAAATTCTTCTGCTGATGAGATAGTTTCTTCTATCATATTGCTAGCTATTGTATAAGCACCTATAACACCAGTTATCAGTAGAGTTAATGAAAATGCAAACCCAATTACACTTCCTGTTGGAAGGAATTTATTGACCATAGCACCAAAAGCTAGTATAAAACCAGATTTTACAATTAAATTTATAAATGAATCTGATATTTCTATGGTTCTCTCTATCCTCTCACTAGCTAGAGTATAAGCAAAAGTAACAGCGCCGATAAATGCTGCTAGAGAAAGTGTGAAAAGAAAAGAATTCTCAAAGATACCTGGTATCATCATAACAGCAGCACCTATTAAAAGAGTAGCTCCGGACAAATATATTAACCTTGTTACTTTCTCAGTTTGCTTAAGAGCTTCATCCATTCCTTTAGTAGCAAGATTGTAAGCACCTATCACACCAAGTATGAATGTTCCTAAAGCAAATGTAAATCCAAGTATTTCAGGCATTCTTTGAAGAACAAGCTTTCCTATGAATGCACCAGCTAACATTGTTGCCGATGCTATAGCTACAACAATACCTATGTTTTTAAGTCTATTAAAGAAGTCATCATTTATTTCTATTCCATTCAGAGTATCTATCATCTTACCTACTGCTACAGCAGATAATTGCATAGACTTAAATCCTAATATTGATAAAGGTGCAGTTATACCCATTACTGATCCAAGCATAGACACTATAGTGAGTTTTTCTACTAATTTCTCTATATTGTCTATTTTCTTCAAATCTTCTTGGTTTATATCAAGGCCATCAGATTGAATTCTCTTTATCAAACTCTTCAAATTAGTAAGTACTTTCTTATACTCTTTTATTCCATCTTGTCCCTTACTAGCAAACAATCCTCCTATAGCAGCTAAAAATGAGAGTTTACTAAGGCTTTCTACTATTTTCTGACAACTTTCTATCTTAGATACATCATCTTTAGAAGCTGTTAATGGATTCTTCTTGTTATTTATGTTGTTGACTAAATACTTGAGTTGAGTAACCATAGTCTTCATATTTGACACTCCTTCTTTTCCTTTGTCAACAAACATTCCTGCTATAGTACTAACAATTGCAATCTTTCCTAAATTTAGAATAACATCCTCACAATTTTTCATTATGTTAGGAACTGATTCATCATTAATAGCAGAATCTTGCATTGTGAATATTTTCTGTCCTAAGAAGTCAAGCTTATCTAAGAAAACTAAAGCATCAGATATACCAACTATTCCATTTTTACTTACTTTAGATATCATGTTTGCTACACTCATCATGATAGTAAGTTGAATTAAAGTCTTTGTAGCACTCTTTATGTCTTTAGAAGTTGACTCATTGGCCGAAAGTCTTTGTACAACTTGCATAATAAATGAAAGCTTACCATTATCACCTATTAGTTTTGTGAGTTCATCATTATTTATCTTAGAAAGAGACTTTATTATATTCATATAAAGCCAAGTAGTACCTAAAGCATAAGTTGCTATCAACTGGGTATAGGCAACATCTTTAAACTTTACATCATTACCAATAGTGCTAATATCTTCTACTATATCTTCTATGGCTCTAAGAGAAGAGTTATTCTTTCCAACAACATTATTCTTAAATATTTCATCTCCAAGTTCTTTTACTTGTAATGTAAGATATGCAATAGGCCCTTTTGTATCGTATATTCTAAGAAGTGACCAAAGAGCCATCTGAGTCTTCATTATCTTAGTTCTGTCTACATTTGTGTTTTCTCCTAAAGAAACTAATGACTCTATAAATTTAGATAAAGCACCTACTGATTTGAATCCACCCTGTCCTGCTTCTTTTGATCTAGCTACTATATTCTCTATGATAGCAGAAATCAATCCCTTAGAAGTGATACCAATACCTGTGAGAATATTAGATTTTGTTGTCATCCAATATATAGAACGAAGATTCTTCTTCAAAGTTTTCATCTTCTGTTTGTCTATTTCTCCAATAGAAGGAATAGCATTCATTAATTCAACTACATTTGACAACTGAGACATAGTTTTCTTGGAGTCTATAGATGCAGAATTTATAGCATCACAAAGTTTAAGGAAGTCATTTGTCAACAACTTGTTGACTTTAGATATTTTTTTCTTAAGGTTATCTATATCTATTTTTGATATACTTTTGTCTATTCCTGTAAGATATTGCACTATGTTTTGATCTTTAACTTCATACTTTACTTTAGAAACACTATTTAATGCATCTGACAAAGTTTTCAAAGCTTCCAAAGAATCATTTCCAAAATTCAAGTCATCTATTTTTACTTTTATATTATTTAAGTCAACAGAATTAACTTGATTATTAGTATTGCTAGTTAAAACCTTTATTATATTGTCTGATGCAATTTTGTTTGAATTTTCTATTGTGTATCTTAATAGATCTAATTGTTTACTATAATCAGGTATATTTATGACAGGTTTTATTTCAGGTACTTCTACATTCTGTGATTTTTCCTTTTTTAATTTCTGTTCATTAAAATTAGTCACAATAACTTGCATGCCATCAGATGTCAATATCTTATTTGTATTTTTAATATTTTCAGATATTGATTTAGCAAACTGCTGAATATTTGTTTGCTTGGAAGAATAAGATTGATTTTTTGATATGGATTGACCACCAGAAACAAAAGACATTAATGACTTATCACTTTCTGAAAGAAGAAGCTGGCTTGGATCAACTAAACCATCAAATATTGCATCTATTCCAGAATAGATCTTATCTATATGATTATTTATATCCTTAGCTACGTTTTCTATAATTGAAGATAAGTCACCAGTAATAGAATTATTGTCTTTTTGTGGTATACCTCCAGGTAAGTTTACTCCTTTACTTCTACGTACTGACTCATCTGATATTTTTGCCATGTTAATTATTTGATTTCTTACTTTTATTTCTTATATAAAAATTAAAAGGGAAGAACTATAGTTCTTCCCTTCATATATATTATTTCATTATAAAAACTATCCATTATAATAAGATTTACCATAACAATACAAGTGAACTGTTTTCTCAGTACCACCAGTGATATTGTTTTTAACATTTGCAGTTGATATATTAGGTATTGTAAGTTTATATGTATATTTTGCATCACCTTTATTTGTTCCACTTGTACCTATTACTGCCGTTAATTTTTTTGATGTACTGTTCAAAATAGAAGAAATAGGATAATCTGAAGTGATATCTTTTACTTTGGATCCAGATTTAGCTGTGACTTTATAATTATCGATCCAAGCAGATGTATTATAAGTTTTATCATTATCAAATGCTGTTATCGTTTTATCATCACTACATCTAAATTCACCTTCAAATACAATATCTGTTGCAAGAATCTTTGTCGACCAAGTAATGGTATCAGAGGATTCTTCTGTATCAAACCACATTACTGTTACCTTACATGAAATACTTTCTGTATAATCTGTTTTGGACATCTTTGGGGTAACAACCCAATTAATTAATGTTGCTGTACTACCATTATCCCATTCGTTATCAGGGTATCCAAATATAATATTATGTTCTACTAAATGTCCATCATGACCTTCATTCCGATAATATTTATCAGAAGTAAAAACACCTTCATCATAAGCATAAACACTATCTTTCATACCTTTTACATAAGCCTTTAATTTCCATTTTGCTGTAATAGATCCTGAAACAGATGGACATACAATATATGTCCTTCTTGTATCTAAACCACTAATTTTTTCAGGTATTTCCTTATCCATATGTAATGTATTATTACTTAAAACAAGATTCCTACTGATAACTTCTTTAATACTGTTATAAAAACCAGGATTTCCTACAACAATAGTAGGACCATATTTATACCAATTTTTATACATTGTATTTGGGTCTGACCCATCACCATGTAAATCTGACTCGGTAACTTCTATAAAATAATCAGATTTAGAATAATCTACTCTTATATTAGTTTCGTCATACTTTATTGATTTAGAACCAAAACCATTATTTCCATCTGTTCTTTCTACATATACACTATTATCATTTCCAGCATATCCTCCAGTATTTGATTCAACTTTATAATATACTAATGATGAATCATAACTTGGCTTACCTCTTGTGATTTTAAATGGATTATCAAATAATCCTACACCATTCCTTTTTTCAACAGATGGAGAAGATGCCGTAGCAGAAGCAGCATTACCACTAACATTTATGGATAATTTAGAAGATTCTGATGATATTTCTGTCCAATCTCCATTTGCTGTGGATCTAGAATACCATTTTATTGATGGTGTTACTGTTGAATCTCCTGGTATACTGACTGTAATCTTATCTTTGTTTAAACTATATTTTCCAAGATTTGTACCAGTGGCATTTAATGTTAAGCCTACATCAACAGAACTATTTGCTTTCCACCATAAAGTTTCTGCATTATCATTTGTGGTAATTGTTAATTTATCATTAGAACCATTCTTTTCTGCAGTAAAACTACTAATAATATTGTTTGTATGACCAGTGGTACCTCTTGGAATATTTAAGCTATGAGTTTTAGTATCTGATATAGATAATGATGTACCTATCAAGTTTACATATTTATTATTAACCGCATTTGGATTAGTATAAGATAATGAAACTGTACAATTTATTGTTTCACCACTTTGTGAAAATCCTGATATAGTTGTTTTTTCTAAAGTAGTTTTAGAATCTGAACTTTTTAATGTAACACTAGCATTTCTACTAACAGCCTCATGAGCTTTACTAATCTTTACATCATATATATTACTATTAGTTGTATCAGTAACTGTAATTTCATCAACAGATGTTCTGTTAGGATCAGCATTTAAAGTCATCTTGTTTGGATTATACCGAGTATAATTACTATAGTCATTATAATTGAATGTACAACTATTTGTCACGGTAAGCCAATCCGATGATGATACACCAGATATTGTCAATGGATTATAGGTCATTTCTGATCCTTGAGGAATTCCAGCTTGAGTAACTGTTATTTCTGAACTGTTTACATTAGTAATCTGCTTACTATTTTGTGTAGTATCAGGTGTAAACTTCAGTTTCCATTTTATATCATCTACTTTCTTAGAATATCCTGGAATAAATGTAAGAGTTTCTGGATATAATGATATAAGACTTTTAGATTCTCCTGAAATTCCAAATGTTTTATTTGCAGATTCTTCTACTTTTATTTTACCAGAAACTGATATGTTAGTTAAAGAAGCAGATATGGTACCAAATCTATAGCCAAATTCATTATTTCCTTTACTTAATGTTACGTTGCTTAAGCTTGTTGAATAATCATTAGAGGATAATTGTCTTATCTTGAATGATGCTGGATTACTTTGATCTATTTTATCTGTTTGTGGGTTTTCACATGTTATTGACAATTTACCAACAACAGTAGGGTTTGGTATCCAACTAGACCCAGCTTGTGTAACCGTTGTATCTATAGAAGGATTTGAAACATTAAAGTTAGTATAATAATTACCGGATACTTTAGTATTTACAGTTATATTTCGATCACTCGTATTGACGGCTGGCGTCATAGATAAACCACTAATGTTAAATGTTCCAGTTTTATATATTGGCTTTGGATTATTTATGCTTGATATAGATGGGGTACCAGTTATACTACCAATTGTACCACTATTATCTTTAACTGTAATTATATATTTATTTTGATAAGAATATTGTTGGTAACCATTATTATCTTTTTTAGCATTAACAGTAGTAGACACTATTCTTGTACCAGAAACATATTCAGAACCTGATGTTATTTTCCAAGAATAAGTCAATTCTGGATCTTTAGGATCATCTATGGTGCCACCGTCTTGGTAAATAGTAAATGACCCTGATAGTGTACCAGAATTACCACTAGAAGAAGTGTTATAATCTGTTAATGAATAAGTTATAGTAGCATTTCTTGGATTTGAAGTAGAATTTGACTTATCTGTATTTGTTGTTACAAATGCTTTACCATTATTATCAGAAGTAAATGTTACAGATCCTGCATGAGTATTAGATATAGAATTTCCATTAGAATCCTTATCTATATTGTAGTGAACTGTATGTTTACCTGATATATCACCATATAATACTGACGGAGAATTGTCACTTATTATAAGATAATGGGCATTGCTACCAGTAGAGATATCTCCTGATGAAGAAGTAATAGATATGTTGTTACTTGTACTCCCATTTGCCGTTTGAAAAGATACCCAATTTACTGGAGAGTTTGCTGTGAATACAGTATAAGGAGCATCATAGTTATAATATCCTTGAGCAACACCCTTTATTTGTTTGTTATCTCCTGCGAAAGAAGATGCGGTATTGAATACAACTTCTTTATTATTATTCCCATCTAATCCATTTACTCTTATATTAGCATCAAAATAACGTAAACCAGCTAAGATTCTAGAAGGATTGAAATTGTTAGTTCCCTTTAATTGATGACTAGTAGAAGTATATGTTACTGGATTGTTAGATTTACCTTCTGTACCACCGTTAAACCAACTTAGCAACCCATAATTAAGAGAAGTTGTTTTTATTGGATGAGTACCAACATTTGACTTGAGTTTCCAATCTATTCTATAAGTTTTACTTGTACTATTTATGACTTTATCATAATTGACACTATTGTTGTGTGTCTTAGAATAATCAGAATTTGAAGAAAATCCTGTATTGGATATAGTAATATTATTTGCACCAACAGTATTAACTACTCTAGCTAATGCATCAATAGCTGGTTGACCATTCATTGTAAATGGTAAATTTTTGTTAGAATCTCTAAATTTTGGGTTGCCATATTCTGTTGCCATTTTTAAAATACTAATTCTTTTTTTCTGTAGTATATCTTTCTTGTCTCATATACCCAGGACATGTATCTTTATTTATATTTACTTTTACAGTAAGATTTATGTTCCAAGGAGTTGTAGACCTCATTCTCTTTATTCTGAATGTTGTTGAAACATCACAGAATTCTGCATTTGATGGTGTATCTATATTACTTTCTGATTGGGACATATAACCAGATTGTGCCCAGTTCTTCCCATCTATTCCAACTATATCAGAATCATTTTTCTTATTGTTTGGATTTGTCGAGTTGTTATAATCATCTGAAGTGTAACCTACATAATATTTCTCTATTGGATAATTTGTATTGTTATCTTCATTATTTATATATTTAGGGTATAGCAATATTCTTATTATCTTATCAGCAGATTTCCCATTAGCTATTTGTACTCCATAATTAGATAAGAATCTATTTCTATCTGTTCCACTTATTTCAACGGTTATAGCATTAGTTGTCAATACATCTGGTACTGATGCACTTAAATTCTTTATAGCTTGATATCTTGTTGAATTTTTATGGGAGTCATTCCAAAATATTGTATTTCCACCATCAGGTGATATTCCAAGCTCTATGTGCAAATATACACCTACATTCAATTCATTATATTCACAATTATCATTGGTAATAGCATTACCATTTACATCAACCCAATTTGCATGACAATAATAAAGAATATTAGGTTTTTGCCACCAAGAAGCTAATTTTATGGAATTTCCAAGCTTTAGTAAATTTATAGTTTCTCCAATCTTAGTATAAATCTTAGATATGATTATCATACCATATCTGTTGTTTGTTGAGTTGTTAGGATTAACTGTGAAATGTGTCCAAAAATCCTCTGTAGATTTATAGCAAGGTGTGTATTTATAATCATCGGTATAATCAACTATATAATTGCCATTATCATCATAAATACATTTATAAAATTCATCTGGTTGATTAGGTTTTACTCTATACTTGTTTATTATAATATTATCTGTAGAAACCTTATAATTTTTAAATTCTTTTTCGTAAAGTTTTTTAACTTTATCAATATCATCATTTGAAAAATCTGTAGATGCTTCTATTGTACCTGCACTATCAACATTCCCAGGTAATTTTATTGAATCTATGGATCCAATTTTAATATCATTAGCATCATTTGGTCCTATTACCAATATTTGCAATTCAGGTCTATGCCATAATGATGTTTCTCTATCAATCAAATTCATATATCCATTACCACCATTAGGATCAAATTCATGAATTTTATCACTAGAAGAATTGTCAGGAATTGGTTTGTTTCCTTGAATACCTCCTAAATCATCTTTTGTATCCCAATGAAATGATAATGTATTCTCTAAGCAATTGACATTAAATGAAGGCCATATTCTTTTTTTATCATATTTTAATTCATATCCATATCCATTATCTCCATTAGATTTATATCTCATCTGATGTACTTCATCAGATGATGTTTTCTTTCTATATATGAATCTACCATTTCGTATAACTACCATATCCTTATATTAAGTCAATTTTATTTGTTTCTTATGATGAATATTGTATTAACATCATTAGAGAGAGAACCGAGACCAGCAAAATCAGTTGTATTACCAGACCAAACATAGCTAAAGTTAGAGTCACCACCACGTCCGGTGAATTTAGGACTATAATTAGCATTGTAAAGAATACCTTGGGTATATTGCTTGAATTTTTCTTCAACTTTTCTGTTTACTATATCATCCATCTGATCTATACTTATGAAATCATTTCTTGTAGAAGCATCACCATCATATATGAAATACAAAGTATTTGGGTCTACTTGTTTGATCTTTATATAATCAGCATATTCACCTTTCCACATATAAGTAGGACCAGTACCATTCAATATAGAAGTAACTATTGGTTTCTTATCTATGAATGCAATACCATCTAATGTTGGTGCTCTCTTTATTTCAAAAGCATTTGATCGATCTATATTGTTTGTTCCCCAACCAACTGAGAATAATGTATTATCTGATGATTTATTCCAGTTACCAGAAGCATGCTCACCAGGATTTCTTGTTTCAGTACCTAATCCTTCAGCATGAGAATAACTTGCTCCAGTATGGCAATAAGTACCCCATCCTTCTGCATGACAGAAATAAGCATAAGCATTATTTGGAGAACCATAAGTATCACCGTAATTATTGAAATATTCTGCACCAGTAAACATTGGCTTTAATACTTCGGGATTTTCTGGATCATTTATCAATGGATAGAAATTTTTTCTACCAGCAGAATTTCTCATAACATAAGTAACTGTTGCTACCTGTGCTAGTTGTCTTCTAGTAATACAGTAAGATGATTCATTGTTTGCAACAGTAGAATAAGGATAGTCTTCTACATAATCCCAAGTGTATATTCCTTTATAAAGATAGCTTATTCCGTTCTCTCTTACATCTAAAGCATTTGATTCTCCATTAACATCACCATTACCTATCATAAATATGGTGTTTTGCTTTTCTAACTTAGGTGTATCAGTATAAGAACGTGTATATCTACCAAAACCAACTTCATAAGGAGATTGTAGTGTTATATTAGAACCATGAGCAAACCCATAAGTTGCATTTTCTTCAACTCTGATGTTATAACCAGAAACATTGACAAAATCTATTCCTTTTTGATTATTTTCAATGTCTCCACTGTTTATTTCTAATAAACTACCTCTTAAAACAGAATAATTTGCATAACTATTTATAAATTTTCCATTTACTTCAGAGTATATACCCTTTACACTATTTAAAGTACCATAGATTACTACATTTTCACTGTTTGTATATACAGTATTTTCATTACCACCAACATGAACATATTTTGTATCACCTATACTCTTTCCTATTCTATTTGCATATCCTTCTATATGGCTTGTATAGGCATAAGTTAGATGGCCAACACCTTCTATGTGAGATTCTTTACCAAAATTATTTGAATCTTTTCCTTCTACATGTGAATTTATAGCATAATTCTTATTATTCAATCCTTCTATATGTGAATAGTGAGAATTAGTTATTATACCTATATTTCCACCATTTACATTATTATCACCTTCTACATGAGAAGATTTTGAAAATGATATTCTATTGTTTGATCCTTCAATATGTGAAGAATCAGACAATGCATTTATTGTATTAGTGTTTCCTTCAGCATGTGCATAAGGAGAATATACTTCAGTTTCAGCCCCTTCAGTATGAGAATCCTCTCCTGCAGCTATAGTATGATTTCCTTCTGCATGAGAATTCTTACTTCTAGCTTCTGTATTGTAACCTTCTGAATGAGAATTTTCTCCTGATGCTTTTGTTATATTGCCTTCTGCATGGGTATTAGTAGATGTTGCTTGAGATTTGTAACCTTCAGCATGGCCATTTTCACCAACAACTAAAGTATTGTTACCTTCTGAATGGGCATTCTTTGCTCTGACTATTGTATTCAAACCTTCAGCATGTCCATTTTCACCAGTATTTTCTACTATTGTAGTATTTCCTTCAGCATGAGCATTCTTTGCACTTATAGTTGTATTGTAACCTTCAGCATGGCTATTTTCAGCTTCAGGTTCTACTTTAGTTATATTACCTTCTGAATGTGATCCTTTGGCTTTTGCATAAGTATTGTTTCCTTCAGCATGAGAATCTTCTCCTATTGCATAAGTAATGAATCCTTCTGTATGAGAATTTCTGCCTTGTGCTTCAGATTTATCACCTTCAGCATGAGAGTTCATTCCTCTAGAATAAGAAGAATTACCTTCAGCATGAGAATTCTCTCCTAATGAATAAGAAGAATTGCCTTCAACATGTCCATTAACTCCATTTACAAATGTTTTGTATCCTTCTGCATGAGAATAATTTGATTTAGCAATAGTGCTATATCCTTCTGCATGGGAATATGCACCAAGTGCTATATTATTCTGAAGATCATTGAATATTTCACCATACGATAATGTACCTGGATATACATTACCAAATGGCATACCTTGGTGCCATATAGTACGATGGTTTACATCAAATATCAATGAATCCCAATAAGAATATATCATCTTATCAGGAACAAAGCTATCATTTTTATAATCTGTACCGTGTATGTATGTGTAAAAAAGCTTGTTTGCCATTTTATATATGCTTTATAATCTATGCTTATATCTAAAAATAAAAATGGGAAGCATTCCTGCTTCCCACCAATATAGATTATTTACATAAATTATTTACATAGATTATTTACATACCTGGCAAACTGTTCAAATCTGTCTTGATATACTTTGCTTTCATTTCCTTATTCAAATCTGGGTTCAATTCTGGATCCATTTCTACATTATATGTGATATCCTTCCACTTATCTGGATAAATGAACTTAAGCATATATGTATTCAATTTTGACATTTCATCAAAACCTTCACATTCACTTGACTTGTTGTTCATAATGGCTTCCAAATCAATCATAGAACGTGTATACATGGCTTTAAGAAGCTGTCTATCATCTTTGAATCTTGGGAACAATTCCGCTATAGCAGAAATAGTGCCAAGTCTTGTATCAACCCAATTAGTTCTGATAATAGAATTAGATGCCGCTCTGTAGTTGATTTGTGGAATTGGCATAATAACAACTTTATTGCAATTGCTTATCCATACTGGAATTGTTCTTACATCTTCAAATGTTCTTACTGTTGAATAAGGATAGCTTTCCACAATCTTTCTTGTATACATCTTAGACCAAACATTGAACTTGATGAGATTGTCTTTAAATAAAGCTATCTCCATATCATGAGGATCAGTAAGCACAATCTTCTGTGGAGCCGTAGAATTAGATTGCTGTCCATTCTGTTGATTGTATATGACACCATATTCTACAACATCAGCATTTTCAGATGTAATTGTATTGTAAGCATTTTCTACAAAGTCAAGATGAATATAGTAATCATCTGCATCCAAGAACATGAAATAATTTCCTGTAGCATTTTCAATACCAAACTTACGAGCACCACCACATCCAAGATTATTTTCAGGTTCTACTAGCTTAAACTTGAAATTATCTTTTGATGTATTGTTTATGATATTCTCAACAATATTTCTAGAATTGTCTTGTGATTTGTCATCTACCAAAACATATTCAATTTCACAACCATCTGGTACTTTCTGACCTAAAACAGAGCCAATAGCATTACCAATAAACGTCTGTGCATTGTAAAATGTTGTTATAATTGATATCTTATCCATGTTAGACTTCTAATTTTTTTAATTTGTTCATGGTAGGTGACATCACTATCTCTATAGTGTTTTCTGTGATACGTTGAGTAACATAGAATTTCCACCCATAAGCATTCATATCAGCTGGTACGGCATATCCTCTCTGTTTTTTAGATTTTCCTGTAGAATTAGGTTCACAATATTCTCCTGGCTTACACTTACCATTATCACGTACAATTACTTTACCAATCAAATTTACTCGTACCCATTCTTTACGATTACTACGTTTTACATATTCTTGCTTTGGATCATAATATTGACTTGGTACCTGTACATAATGATTATATGGTCTAGTGTGAATATATGAAAACTCTTCTACTTGGTCATACTCTTTTACACCAATAGCAATCTTATCATTCTTCAAAAACTTATCACCAACTTCATTACACATATATGCATATTTCCAATTGTTTGGATCATCTGAAGTATGTGACGTTTGAATAGTTGTTACACCAAGAATCTGTTCATCAGAACCAGATTTTACAGGTTCTATCTTATCAGGATTTTCAGAAGAAAATGTAACAAAGAGTCCATAAGGACTCTCTGCTGGTATCTCGGCCCACTCATACATTTCTGAATATCCAACTGGATTAATGTATTCGTTATCTTGCATTATTTACTCACCATACATATATTTGATTTGAGCATCCAATGTTGGACGAATCTTCTCCATATATAGAAGAAGATTAGCTGCCTCTTCACGTGGTTTAATAAGACTATACCAATCCTTATACAAATCACTCTCCTTCTTATCCTTAATCTGCTTAGATGTAAGAATAAACTTAGTTGGCATTGTATCCAAATATGGACTTACAAATCTAGCAAAGTCAGATCCAGAAATTGCATTTGGCAACTTAATTGTCATAATAGGATTGACCATAGCATTCTCTGCAGCCATCTCTACTGCTAGATCTTCATCCTGTCGATTGTCAATAGGATTCTGTCGTGATACACCTACAAACAATACATAGCGCTCTAAAGGGTTTTTACTTGGACCATTCATCTTATAGAGCTTACCTACGAAGGTACTTGCGCAATATGTACCCTTCATAACAGCTCTTCGTCCGTTATCTAACACAGTTTCCTTTTCACAACTTCGATCAGTATGAATATCTGAAACAACAAACTCATCAACCAACTTCTTTGTACGAATTGTAAATGGATCTGGCTTAGCACCAATAATTGCATAAGCCTCTTCTAAAGGAATATTCTGCATTTTTAAATAGTATTTAATTAAATTATTTTATTTAAACATGTACATATTATCATGCACAATTATAATATAGAAATATATGAACTAAAAATTCATTTATCTCGGTAACTTTTTAATATAATGTTCTGAATTACCTTTACAAAGCTTAATCAAGGTTTCTGTAAATGCATCTTCAAAATCAGATGGATTTTCAATACCTTCCTTTTCTTCATATTCATTAAGCAATTCATCTCTGATACGATCAGCGATATTCTTTGTTTCAATTGGTTTGAACATGATTGCATTAGTCCAATCATCAAGACGTTTCTCTTCAGAATTGTACCATCCTGGTTTTAGTCCACTATCTGGATGTGGAATACAATATTCTGCTATACTAGGAATTGCAATGAATCCATCATTTTCCATAGTAAGAACTTTTACCCAATCAAGTTCAATTCCATTATTTCTCATAACAAAATAATCTTCAATTGGCAGCCATCCTTCCAACTTCATCAAATTAATGAAATTACCAGCCAATCCACTACCAACAATAGTATCATGTGTCAATTTATTCTCCATATTATTTAAGAATTTACAAGTTATTATGAAATCTAATTTTCTCAACAATTTAAATAAGAAATTCATCATTCTTTCTTTTTACATTACATTCATTCAGTATGTCATAAGGCAATGAATCTTCTGGTAATTTAATACCATATTTCTTGAAATTATGATATGACTTTTTACAAGCATGATTATATATCACACAAAAAGCTTGTTCTTTTGTTACTTTCGTGAATAATTTTCCACATATTGGACACTTACATACATCACCTATATTCGCATTCTTATTCTCATTATATTGTAATGTAATGATGTTATCTATTTCTTTATTTACATCCATTTTATTTCTTATTTAAGTCCATTCTACAAAAGCATTCAACTCAAATCCAGAAAGCATCTCTCCATGAGTTGCCTTCCACCAAGCATCTTCTACATCATCTGCAATCCAAATAGCTTCTGAATCATTATGACCAGGAAGAACAATAGAAGTACGTGACCAAGTATCTTCAGAATCATCATACTTTACAAAAATCTTAGTGTTAGTAGGAATATGGATGAATTCATCCTGAAGATATGTCTCATTATTTTCAAGAATAATATCATGCATATTGAAATGAATAGGAGTACCTTGAAGAATTTCCTCATGATTCTCAATCTTCTTGAGAAGTTCATCAAAGGTAATTCCTTCAGTAGGATATTCACCAAAAGTTACCTTTTCATTTTCAACTACGTTTACTATTTCAGGATATACAAAATTCATCATAATTTTATTCATTATTTGTTTGACATTATAAATATAGAATATATAAAAAGAATTTCAAATTAATTTTGCAATTTTTATATATAAAGTTTAAAACAAGAAAATCTTTTCAGATGGCAATATACGTTAAGAAAACTGGCAATCAAGATATTGGTGCAATAAAATTAGTAGATTCAAAGACAGATAAGCTTAAAGATATAAATGCAGTCTTTTGGAAAAATATGATGATTTGGCCAAGAGATTCAAAATATCTTTTCTGGAGCTCAAACAACAAAAACCATGATTTCATTTCTATTGATTCTGCTTTTGACAGAAATGGAATACATGTAAGTGCCGCTAGTCATGTTGTGACAATATACGTCAGATCTTGTGTAAAATACTGGCATGGAAGATACCCATTCAAAGTAGTACCTTATCAGAACTGGGTAACAGCTCCTAATATAGTATATCCTATAGGATGGAACATAAAGACAGCTACTAAGCATGAATATGACGCTTTGTTTGATTTGAACATATCTGGTAATGTATCTACTTCAAGTTCTAGAACTACTTATGTATCATTATGGCAAATTGACAGTAAAGATGAACATATAGATACTTCTGCATCTAAATATTCTGGAAAGCAAATAGTGATAAAGATAGTTCAAGATAAAGATGAAGAAGATCCAAATGCACAACCATCTTATGCAAATGCCATAATCACTTGGTATAAAGATGAGACGTTTTCTGATGAAGTAAAAGAATATGGTACCGAAAGCAATCCTTATGTAGATGTGAATGGCAAATCTATTTCTCTGTATTGCAACATAACAGGCACAGTAAAGATGATGTCAGGAAACACAGCAAGATGTTTCTATGGTGACCATTATGGAGATGTAATTACTATAAATGAACTTAACATAGATAAGAATGCAATGTCATTGGAAAGTTCAGAATATCTTGGTGATGGAAACTGGAGGATAAATCTGAAAATGAAGAGCAATGTTCCTACTAGTGCTAACTATACAAATGTAATAAGAGATCTTACATTGTCATCCAGTAGAGTAGACTATACTGGTGATATTGTTACAATGACCTGGAAAGTGTTTAATGAGGCAAATACTTTGACAAGATATTCCAATGTTGGTTTCTTACTTGGCAGAACATATACTTCAACTACTAAGGTTTGGCAACAAGGTGGATATGCAAGTAACCAAGTAACTAATGTAACATGTTCTACTTGGGTGTCAAAAGAAGTTGCAAAATGGATAAGCATATCAAATCCACAGATAAATTCTGCTACTTCTTCTTATTATGCCAAAGTAACAGTAAATCCACAGACTACTACTGAAAAGATGTATATTGAAAACATCAGTACATCTTACGATGATGATATAATTCCTGCAACTGATACATTGTTCCAAATAATGTTTATGATATTCAAAAACACAGGTTATTATGCAGGAAGAAAGGGTATCATAAATGTTACTTGTGTTTCTGATACTAAATCTGTAGAATTGACCCAAACGGAGCATTCTGGTACATCTTTTAATAAAATTACAGATAGAGATATAGATAAGAAAAAGATATCTATAGCAGGAATAGTTCCTAATTCTTACTATTCAAACATGATAACTAGCATTACAAACTTAAGATATGATTACAATTATCTCATGTGGCTAGCTGATGTTTCCGTTACAAGAAATCCTAAAAAAGTTTTGAATCATGAATTGTCAGTCAACTCTTATCCTAAGGCAGTATCATCAAAATCCCAGTATCTTGAAATAACTTGGTCTATCATAACTGGTGAAGTGAATTCTTCTCCACGTTATGGAAAGATAAAATTCTCTATTCCTGATTACCATTGTGAAGATTACTATGATGTAACACAAAACGGTTCTACTGATGCACAAGGAGCTAAGTTTGATAAAGACTATTTAAATAATTCAAAACTATATAATATCAGTGACAATATTGTTTCTTCATCAACAACTAGTGATCCAAATACAAATCCAAATAGTCCTGGAATAATAAAATTAACTGATAATTTTTACACTGGCACTATAAAGATAAATGAGAATACTAAACATAATAATACAGTTGCATATATAAAACCAACAGAAATAACTGATTGGTCAGTTTCTGATTTTGACAATTACAACAATGCTGCATTCTATATAAGGATAAAAGGAAAGAATGTATATATTGGTATTGACAGAAATGTAAAGATAAAGTTGGAAATTACTGGAATAGGTTCAAAAGAAGATACTATATTGCAAGAGAAAGCACCATCTGTAGACAGTAATACTTTAGCCAATGTAACAGATTTAGATGTTTCTTCTATTAAGATATCCGGTGAAGCAACAACAAACAAATTACCTTATCTTATAACAAATGAAATGTACTGTGTACCTATCATACTGAATAAGAATGCTGTACCTACAAGATATGATTATGCCGTTGTTGTTGGTTCAAAAGAATATCCTGGATCATTTGATTATGGAGATTATGGTGATATTAATCTTACACCAGAAGATTCAACAGAATATTCAATACCTAACTATGACAACATGTATACAGCTGTAACTTCTTGGTGGAGAAGACAAGGAGAAGAAAAGACAAGAACAGTAATATTATCTGTTGATGGAATAACCCAATCTATTACAAATACATGGACTGGTATAAAATATCAAGGAGACCAGACTTACAGATCTAATTTGTCAGAAGATTATTCTCTAACATTATCTGACTACAACCAACAATGGATATCATTGAACCAAAATAATTTGATTTCTTCTTCTAACAGTACTTCTAGTACAAGAAGAATAGGTTTGACAGATACTCTATATCTTGATGATTTAAAACAGAAGAATCTGAAATTGTCTTTAAAGCAAGAACCAAGAGGAACCAGTACGAATTTCTTGTTTTCTTCTTCATTAGAATATGGAACTATAAAATATCTGAATGCTACTGATAGTGCTTCATTCATGATATATAGTTTAGATGATGACTTAATGAAACCATTAGATATAAGTTGGACACCTACTGAGTTCAACAACATGATATTGAGTTGTACTCATAATGATTACTGGTATAGCTTTACTATTGCTCCAACATCTTTGAATATATCTAATACAAACAGAACTTGGCAAGTAAGCTTTACCCAAGCAATTTCAGGCAAGAATATTTCATTAACATTTGTACAACATTGCTATCAATTCTCTTTAGATAAGACTTCTATAAACATTACTCCAAATGTTGAAGTTGAAATAAATGTAACATCTACAAAGAGTGGAAACTTCTTTGGTTTCACTTGGGATGCATTACCGAATTGGTTGATGGTATATAGAACATCTGATACTAAGCTTACATTCAAATGTATTGAGATAAATGATTCTACAAAAACAAGATCGTGTACAATAAGATTTACCCAATATGAATCTGGTATATCTACAACTCTTACAATATCTGAAGAATCTTGGAGAAATCCAGAACTTGATGAAAGTACAGTAAATTTATATTATAAAGGAGCAAAATCAGTAAAGGAGTTGTATTCTGATCAAGCAGGTATTGGATTACCAATAACAATAAGGCAAAGTGATGGTACTCTTAATTCAACAAAGATAAAAATAACTTCAAGAAACATATCTGATTCTAGATATACTATAGATATTGTATCTTTAGTAGATTTAGAAGGAACTATTCCATTATTTGGAAGATATTCATTATCTAACAAAAACCAATATCTTGGAGAAATCTATTGCATTATGCATGCTTATCAATTCAGTTGTTCTTCTGACAATACTTCTGAAATAGTTTGGACTTTAAGTCCTAAAGCAAATGAACTATGGTCTATGTATTATGTTACATCAATAATTGATGGTGAATTTGCAGATTATGAAATTTCTGAAGCCAATGGTAATTTTACTTGCTATCATAGTGGAGTTAACATTACTATACTTCCAAAATTCACTAACTACAGTAATGAAAGAAAAAATTGGTCCTTGAAATTAAAACAAAATAAGACTAAGAAAGAAATATTTGTCAAAGTACAACAATTAGGTGCTAATGAATATGAAGAGGTGTATATATAAATAAGAAAGTCCCTAGGAAAGCGCCTGGGACGTTCAGGAAGCGGAAAATGGTCGAGAGATATAATTTATCAGCTCGACCATTTTTAATTGTTCCTGGTGATGTTTTTATTTAAATTATTTCTATAGTGATATTTTCACCTCTACTTTTGCTTGCAATCTTCATCTTATTGTAAAGGTCTTTAAAGTAATTAGTAGAATTGCTTACCCATCCTACTTTATCATTTTTTCCTGGAATGATACAACCTTCTGTATCCGATGCAGAATTGCCTGGATGTATCAATACACCATCATAACCAGGTACATTCAGTAATCTAGGCATATATGCTTGACAGAACTGCATCATTGTCTTAGATTTCTTATACTTAGGACTTTGTACATTCAATACAATTTCATAAGTACCAGTAGGAATTGCAGTGATTCCAGGTTTTTTCATGAACAGGATCTTTTCTTTAGTCATATTTTGATTAAGACCTCTGTCTTTATCTTCTATTGTATTAGAAAAGAATACACCATCCACATAAAGCTGTCCAATAGTATATCCTTCTTTCTTCCATTTTCTTACTAGTTTGAGTTTCATTTATTATATGAATTTTATTGTTTTTCTTACTTTGTTAGTACGTATATAATCCCACCAAGCTGATTTTACATAATATAAATCATCTTGCTTCATATATGCTTCATATTCAAATGGGATTGTCTTATAAGCCTGTTTCCATGACATGAAGAATGGCCAAGCCTTCAAGAATTGACAGATATATATTAAGTAAAACCAAAACCATTTCATGAAACTAAATGTATTTGCTTGATAGATATGTATTGCTTCATGATGTGCCCAAATCTTACCTCTGTTAGTTTGTAAGTATCTCCAAACTACATCTGCACTCTTTCTTGTATATACTATACCGAATAATGCGATAGCAGAATAACCTTTAGGTGGCAATATCTTACACTCACAAACAAATTTCAAATCCTGAAATTCTATCTTTCTACTCATATATTAAACATCTAGATATTTTTCATATTGCTTTCTGAATATGTTAGTTAAATTGAATTCATCTGTATTAGGTAAGCTTTTTACAAAATATGGATAGAATCTGATATCAACGTCAAATGGCTTTACATATTCATCAAAATCTAATTCCCAAAATAAGAAATTAATCAATGGACATAAGTCAATATCCTCATTTTTAAATGAAAACAAATCACAAGCACCAAAATCATCTGACTTACCACAAAGTGATAGCTTCCAAGTTGCATTAGATTGGCTTTCTATTTTCAATATTCCACCACCAATAGGTAATGGTTCACCCTTCTTACGAAGATCTTTATGGTTCAAAACATAACCTGCTCTTATTTCTAACTTACCATTATTATAAATAGCAATCCATTTAATTGTCTTATCTGAATTCATTTTTTTTCTCCACCAACTTTTATCCATATTTATAGTATTTATAAGTATTTAGTACATATCATTTTCACTAAATCCATTGATATGAATCTCTTTCTTATCATGATCTATAACCATATCTAGTGCACAAGCCCAATTAAAACAAAGTTGAAGTTCATCATCAAATGTTCCTAGGAAAAATCCACCAGGACATAAAATACTACGCTGTCCTTCTCGTTTGATTTCACGTTCACCAGCTCCACGATAGGCAAATCCAGATCTCCAAAAAACCCGATAATTAGAATATGTAGCTATTGCTTTCTTACAGTTCTTACTTTTTGTCAAACCTGTCTTTACAATATTCTGTTTCATAACTTCTGTTCTTAATATCACTTCAGTGATGTTATTAATCTATTGATTTTAATGTTTATTCAAATAATTAATCATTAATAAATCTCTTTCTTGCAGCTTCCTTAAACCATTTCTTATGTCCATATTCATCAACATAAGTAGTGTACCAAATCCAAGGATCTTTCTGCATTCTTCGTTTTGCTAAAGTCTGTTCAGTACAGTAGAAAGTTTTATTTGTACCAGCATCATAATGTCTGAAATGGTCATCAATAATTGAAACAACTACAGCAATGAATGTGAAAACGATCCAAACAATCAAAATAATAGCTATAACATTTACAATATTCATAATCATTAATATTTTAACAATCAAAATATAGAACAACCTTTATAAATTTCAAAGAAATTTTATAATATTTCATAAAACCAATGTCTCTATTCTCTTATCTTGACCTTTCTTTAATTCCATGGACCAGATGGATTTCTCAATCATAGGAATCCCATACTTCCCCATTATCTGTTTTCTGAATATCCCATCAAGTTCAATTGATGTGTATCTATCAAAGTAGATTCTGTTTCCTTTTGTTAGATCTCTCTGATTATAAGGAACTACTTTATCAATGAACTTCTTTACAGGCAAATTAACGTTGAAATGTGCAACATGATTATATTCAACACACTTAGTGATGTAGTTATCTTCTTCATAAGTGTCATTCTCATCACCATCATATTCATCACCATCAGTCTCACTAGTTATCCTTTCATAAGTTGACCATTTGATTGTGACGTATGTATACTTATCTATATCTGTTAATTTATCCATAATGATTCATTATATTTTAATTTTATTAAGATATAGAACTATCTTGATAATTTTCAAAAGGAAATCAAATTATATTGCAATCCTATTCCAATTCCATAAACAAATCCTTTATTGCTATATCCTCCAAATACAGATGGACCTATTCCAAATTTCTTTTCTTTCTTTTGCTTAGGTATTGTTAGACCTGTTATTGAATTGAACTTTACATAAGGGTTGTCTGAAGTCATATATACAACATTATCTTTGACAACTAATGCATACTTGAACTGCATTATGTCTTTCTCTATATATAATCCTAAAGTATCATTAGTATAACTTACATTACCTGTAAGATCTCTGTACTGGTTAGAAAAATCAAACTTTCTATATATATTCTTAGAAGTTATTTCAGTAACAGTGGGTACCCATACTGTATCATGCTTACCATTGTCTATTGAAGTTGATCCACCAATTACTATATCTGGTTTCTTTACTTGCATACTTTGTATCATTCTATATAGAGAATCATTGATGATCTGCAAGTTCTTGTAATCAGTTTCTATCATTGTCTTCTTTGCTACTTCATTACCATACTTACCTTTATAATACTTTACAGAATCAGTAAGTGCTATAATATTCTTATCATTTATATTTTTGTAATAAGTGCATTTATTGATTGACAAGGTTATAAATACGAAAAATGCAACCACTGAGAAAACTTCTATCAATATTCTCTTGTGATTGCGTACGAAAGTTAGGACCATTTGTCCCAACTTTTTACTCCATAAGCTTATTGCATTCATTTTGCAATTTGAATATTTTTGTTTTTTTCTTTATACACTCATAAGTTCTTTTCAATTCTCTTTCATAATTCTTATTAGATGAGTAACGATGACCATTCAAGTTAACGAAATTATTCATCAAGTGGTGAACTGTTTTCTTCTTTCCTAGGTATTTTGTTTTCAATAAATCAATATAAGCGGTAGTAGAATGATTTCGATGCTTATAAGTCTTATATACACCATACATGCTTTTTCTTGATTTACCAATACCTGTTGTTCCAAAACAAGTTTCGTTCTGTGCTTGTGCTAATGCAAAGCAAATGTCAATGTCATTGTCAAGGCACTCCTTTACAATGTGGCTACTAATGTCTTTGTCAAATTTTCTTGTAGTATTCTTTCTAATGTACTCTTCAACTTCACTTATCAATACAACTTTACAATTTTCAAGGGCAATTTTCTTGTTCATGAAAACAGCTTGCGCTGAATCCACTTTTTCGACATGCTCAATTTTGGTACCAGTCACATGCTTTGCCATTGCATGCTCTTCAGCACCAAAAGGAGTAGAAACCACTAAAAACAATGACATTAATGTTAAAAGGATTTTCTTTTTCATTAATGTTATACGTATTTTAGATATATTTCCGAATACCGAAAATTGGTATTCATATTAAAAATAGAAAGCACCATGAAATATTTCATTCATAGTGCTTTATGTATTTTCATTAATTAATACTTACTTATCAAGACTGATTCCATCATACATAAATCTATGGCATGGACCCATTTCCTTTTCATAATAAAGGTAATTTTTAAACGCCTTAGTAAAGCATGAAAAGAAATATCTTGTTTCATTAAAAAGTTCTGGTCTAGCAAGAAGATAGTGAAGATTTCTTCCATTTACTCCAGCAAGTCTTTCACAAAGTTCCATAACACTATTAGCTCTTACAGAAACTTTAACAATCTCTTTTCTGTTAGTAATTTTGTTAAAAACGTGAATGTTAACTTTGATGATATTGTTTGTATTTGTATTCATAATCATAATCATTTTAAATTATTAATATTTTATTGACATGTATAATATAGAAACAATCTAAAAAATTTCAAATAAAATTGATTAAAGTGAACAAAATAAATCAATATTAAATGATTCAACTTTCTTAGATCTTGTAAAGAGAACTTCAAACATTGTATATTCTGTAGGGCGATCTTCAAACATAATGTAATCTGCAACATATACATAGTTCTTCTTTCCTTTTGGCATGATTTCTACCTTTTCTACTTTGTTATCAATAAATGGATGAAGAACCTTAACGCGAACTGAAGCACCAGTAGGAATATGTTTAAATACAGCAACTTCATTTTGATAAGTATCAAGCTTAAACTCATTTACTTTGATTGAAGTTGTATAAAATGTATTGTCAATATCAAAGTGTTTCTTGATATAAGACTTACCATTAGAAACTGCTTTAACCAACTCGCTGAAAGAAATATTTGTTGTATTCATAATCATAATAATTTTAAATGTTATTTATTTATTTGACATGTATAATATAGAAACAAACTAAAAAATTTCAAATAAAATGTGAATTTTTAATAATAAAGTTACTATTTTATATTATGGTTAGATCAGATAACTTCATAAAAAATGTAAAACCAAGAAAGAACAGTTACTACCATCAAACAATAGTAGATCCCAAGAAATTCAAAAAATGCAAAGAAAAAGAACCAGTAATTGCAAGATCTGGATTGGAAATGAAATTTATTCAGTATGTAGAAAATCAATCTAGCATTACTGGATGGGTATCTGAATCTTTAGCTATACCATATTATAGCAGATTGAAGAAAGGTATGGCAAACTATTATCCGGATTTTATTATAGAGAATGCTGATGGACACCAGACAATAGTAGAAGTAAAACCTTATGCTCAAACTAAGAAACCAAGACCACAAGATTCTGTTTGGTTGAAAGAACAATGGATAAAGAATTGTGACAAATGGAAAGCTTGCATGAACTTTGCTAAAGAACATAACATGAAATTTATATTGGTAACAGAACGTTTCTTCCAGTAAATTTATTTTATAATTTAAATGCCTACTCAGAATCAACGATTACAACAAATAGATACTTACATTTACCAACCAGAAGAAATTAAGAATTTTAGGTTGGATGAAGCTGTAAATGAACACCCATTAAAACGAAGACCTATCAATTTACGTTCTCGTCTTGCTTATAGAGAAATTCTCATAAATACTAAAGCCACTACTAAATACATTCTTCCTGGTCAAATAGTAGTATTCAATTATGCCACACCTAAAACAGCAGAAGATTTGGAGTATTATGACAAAACTCCTATGACTGTATTTTTTGGTTTGACAAGAGACAAAAAGAACAATATTCGTGAGATTGGTGTAAATATTCATTACTTTCCACCATTTGCAAGAACTCGTGTTATGAATACTATTTATGAAATATTCAAACAGTATTACCAATTGCAGTTCAATGATCCAGTACATAAAGTTAACAGATACATCAATTGGCCGGTACTTAAGAGATTATGTAAGAAGTATAAGATAGGATTCGCTGTGAGGATGTATATACCTATGTTGAGAAGTCAAACACATATCATACCAACTAGATTATTACCAACAGCTATATATACAGAAGGTCATTTTGCAAAAGATGTATTGACAAACATAATGACTTATTGGAGACATTTTAAACCATAAAATTAACAATATTCAAAAATGAAAAAGAATTGTATCATTATACCTATATATAAAGAAAGTCCTGGTTTATTGGATAAGCTAAGTCTTGAATCATTGTCAAAAAACTTGAAAGATTTTTCTGATTATGAAGTTTATTTCATATATCCAGAAAATTTAGGTACAGCACAATGGAAGAGATATGTAGATCATGATGTAATATTACGACCATTTCCTTATGATTATTTCTTATCAACTTTATCTTATTCTAATCTTCTTGAAAGTTATGAATTTTGGCATACTTTCAAAGAACACGAATATGCATTGATATATCAAACAGATGGATATTGTATTGGAGGAAGTCTTAAAGAATATATTGATATGAATTATGACTATATTGGTGCACCTATCATAGCACAGGATGCAAGATGGTTCAATGTTCCTACTGTTGGTAATGGTGGAGTTAGCTTGAGAAAGATAGATACTATGATAGAGGTAACTGATCCAACTGGGGAATTCATTAGAGAGAATAAAGAAGATATTGATAAGCATAATAGAATGAACAGCAATATGTATTCTATATATGAAGATTTGTACTTTGCCCAGTTGGTACCAATGCTTTGGGATTTCAGAAAACCAAATTTTGATGTTGCTGCTTCATTTGCTTATGATATGAATGCAGATATTGTCTATGAAATGACAAAGCATAAGTTACCACTATTTATTCATGCTTTTGATAAGAATATAAGATTTTGGCAAAATATTCTTGATGACTTTAAAGATATAGATGTCATATCAGAATGTGAAATAAAGAATGAGAATGAATATCTATCAGAAAGAATAGGATATCAAGCAAATTTAGCTCATATAGATAAGATAAAGATAGCTGCTATAATGATAGTTAAGAATGAAAACTATCATTTGAATGAACAAATTTCTAAGATAATATCTTCTGGTGTTTCTAAAGTTTTTGTTATTGACAACAATGACATATCTGGAGAGAATCCTAAAGATATTCTTGATTTTTCTAATGTAGAATTGATTTCAAAATACAGAGGAGAACATGAAATATTGTCTGAAGCATATAGTGATGTTTACAATAACTATCTGAATGACTTTACCCATTGTATATTCATAGATGGTGATGAAGAAATTCATTCTGATTCTTTAAGGAAAACCATATATGATAATATTGATTCTAAAATATTGAAGATAAAGAGCATAATAGTATATAATGATGGTAATAGATCTTCTTATCAGAATAATGCTTTCAAAACAGTAATGAAGTGTGGATTACCTATCAGAAACTTTACTAGAGAAGCTCCTTTATATTATATAGATTCTAAAGAAATTCCAGAAGAAGTATGTTGTTTACATAATTATGTTGGTTGCAATTCATTAGAAGAATATATGCAAAATAAACTTTATCGTGGATATCCAGATAAAGAAACGACAATTGGAAAACAACTTACCAGCATGGACTTATATTATAAAGTAAATCCACCAAAAAATAGTAGAATATATTTTTAAATATAAAATTTCAACGAAATTCAACAAATGAAGACATTGTCAATGATAAAGGAGTCATTTGATAACCAACCATTAGGAAATAAAGTTGGTGTAACTAATCATTTGACTCCTGTAGATAATATAGTAATAAATGTAAGAAATTTCTTTTCATCTCAACTTTCTATGGTTGTCACAAAGGCAGAAGATAATTTCTCTTTGAAATGTACATCATCATTATGGCATTCAGAAGAAGATGTTAGAAATGCTATATATACAAATGTTTGGAATGACAGAACTTCTCTTTTTAGTTATGTATCAATGCAAGGTTTGTCATGTATAAAGATTGTTCCTGTTGGAGAAGAATATTTCTTGTATTTTTGTCCTTCAGATATTAAACAATCTTATGGATATAATAGTCCATGTGATAATGGATCATGTGAATCATTACCAAAGATTGCTTGTCATGAACAAAAACAATTGCATCTTGGTGATATAGAATATAATCAGTTTGGTGAGATAAAAGAAGATGCATGGCAACCTGATCAAGAAATTGAAGATATAACTAAGAAGGATATAAGACAATTGTTGGGTGGCAATGATAAAGTAAAAGCTGCAAAGGCATTTGCTGAAATTCTTAAACAGAATATGAGAATGCCGGATAATTATTATATAACCGCAGTTCGAGATGAAGATGGAAATGAATCAGTTGCTTTGCGTTACAAACATGATGTAAGAAAACCGTTTGGTAAGACAGCTACAGTTACAAAAACTCTTGTAAATATCTATGGTCTAGGTGATAATGGTATCTGGGTAAATGATGCTGATAATCCAAATGGAATGGATCAAGAACTGAAAGGAGTTATTGATGATATGCTTGGATTCATTGGCGTAAGAAGAACTGGTGATGCTTGTTGTTTTACTATAGCTGAAGATCCAAGTACTACAGATGATTTGAAATCTGATCCTAATAATTCAGATAATAAAGATGAGAATAATGATAACAATGAAGAAAATAACAAAGACCAAGATACTGAACAAAAGAATAAAGATGATAATGGACAAGGTATCAATACACCTCAAAGAACTGACAAACCATCACAAGTAGCTGATAATCAAGCAGATAATTCCATATCTAATTCAGGAATTATGAGAACAGATGGTTCCAGTATGTAAATACAAAAATGGTGAAATTCTTAAGAATTTCACCATTTTCTATTTAAACAAATTCTAAGCAAGTTCAAATACCGGGCGTGTATTGCAAATAACTACTCGACCTTTTCGTGTAGTCTTAAATGCATCTTTACCATCCTGAACTTCAAACTCCTTAATCTTAACATTAATAGGATCACCTGGATGATAATCAAGAAGCTTATTAGGATCTATTGGCATCAAACCTGTAATATTCAAACCATCAAGTTCAATGAATACACCTTGCTTCTTAGCTGAATTGATGATACCTGTAACATGACCATCTAAAACAGGACGTTCATAAGTAACATTATCATTCTTCTTTGCAAGACGTTCCTTCAACCACAAGTCATACAAATTCTGATAACCATCAAGCTGAAGCAATCGCTTGCGTGAACCAACAATAGACTTCTCAATACATCCAGTAGCATAATCATGCTTGAAGTCAACTACCTTCTGTGGAATAATATCAATATCTTGATTTACCCACTTATCAAAGTCCTTTTCAATATTCAATACAATCTGTGAACCAGGAATGAATACTGAATTAACATACTCCTTACCAGTAAGTTCAACCAATGGATCAATATTGACATGAGCGATAAATCCACCTTTTACTACTTCATCAATATGAACTGAAATAGGTGTTTCCTTCTGAATATCATTCTCAATCTGATGCATCCAATAACGGAAATAACCATTAGAAACAGATACAATGTAAGTATTGTCTTTCTTCTCACGTACTTCAAACATCAACTGGTTATTATGAGTCATGAGATAGTTACGAATTGCATCAATGCAAGAATTGAAATTCTCCTTACAAATAAGCTCTTCCTTAACACCAGGAATAGTGAATGTCAAAACATTCTTGTCAAACTCTTTAACTTCACCAAGATAAAGCTGACCAACTTCAATGTTGGTAACTGTATTCATTGCCTTGTCCTTCTTTGTATCTTCAGACAATTCAATACCATAAGTCTTTGCAAACGCTTTAGCAATAGACATTGTTGCAAATGCTCGTGAATTGAACTTAATTCGATCCTTGTCGTTTGTAAACATTGAATTCAAAATGTCATTCTCATCTACTCTAGCACCAATGAGATTTTTTGTTTTTGTTTCTTTACTCATTAAAAAGATTTAAAATTTAAAGGGTTAATAAATAATTTAAGTACAGCATTAACTTTAGTTCTTGAATAGAACTGAAAGTGATATTCATTAATTACTTGTACATATTTAATATAGTATTTGATTATATGAAAGTTCAGTAATATTATGTTAATGATTGTTAAATCAACTAAGACAAATTAAGAGACAAGCTAATCTGTATTCTTCAACAAAGTTTCATCATCACCAGGTCGATATCCATTACCATATCTATCTTTACAAGTAATGCATTTACCAGTTTCATCCCATACCCATCCATCAACAGGTCCTTCTGAAAAGAATACTTTACCATGTAATTGGTTTGGAATTTCTTTATAATCTACTGAATCTATTTTTACTTCATACCCAGACTTTGTAATAACCGGTTTATCATTATTGATCCAGTCCATATCCAATTTATCTGGATTAGACTGGATCATTTTTTCTTCTAATAATTTCGATAGTGTTTTCATATTTAAAAATTGGTTTAAACCAATTTAGACTACATTATGAAATGGCTGCACGAAGACCTTCGATCTTATCACACTGAGCTTTCTTCTCTACCTTCTTACGATCCTTTTCATAACTATCCTGTCTCTCATATTCCTTACCCCATTTCTTATAGAAGAAATCATAAGCCTCAGGAATTTCATTCTTAAGCATATTAGTAGTAGTGATAGTAGAGAATGCACAAGAAATATCCTTCTTGAACTTCAAATATTTCATTGCCTCAATAAAGTAATTCAAGAAAATTTCTTTGACTTCAGGATGATTAAGTGCATACTTTGATATTACATGTACACTATCACGACTATTGTCACTATTACAACCCTTGCTGATTTCAAGACCAATGAAGTCAAAATTAAATACATTGTATTTGCTAGTTCTATATCCAAAATAACTTGAACCAGAATACTTTACAAGATCAAGCTTGTTTAATAAATCATAAATATAGTTAGCAAACTCAACGGATTCTGGTGTATAATTCCTTTTCTTATTTTCAATTTTTGCTAAATAACCTGGTTCTTTTGGATCATATTGTGAAGTATTTGCATCAACAAATCTTGCAATATCATAAATGTTTCGCTTCTTCAACTCAAAATAATCTGGATATTGCTTATATGCTTGCTTTACAATATCTGGCAAATTCTCAGCCATGAAATCAGAAATCTTCTTTTGAGCTTCTGCTTTCTTTTCCATCAAATGATTTTTCTCAATATATGTATTACACAAGAAAGTTCCGATTTCATCATACTGATACTTCAAAATAGTTCTACTTTCATAATTTATATTAATTTTTAATGTTTGACTTTACAATTCTAGCGATATCTGACTTACGTGCATTTGGGTGTCCAGCAACAACATGATTAATTACTGCCTTCATATCCTTTTGAGAAATTTCTCCATACTTAATTACCCAATCTGCTACACCTTCATTGATTTCATCATCTGATGCTGGTTTTGGAAGAAGCTCATTCACAATATTGAGCTGATTCTGTGATTCAGAAGCATTAGCAATAGACTTTAGCGTGTTGATATTCAAATAAATTTCAACATCCTTCTTAAGCTCTTTCTGTACAGTTTCAAGCAACTTCTTCTCTGTTGCTAAATCATATACAGGACGTGGCTGACCTTCTTTTACTTCTTGTGTCTTAAATTCCATGATTCGAGACATAATCTGACGAAATGTCATCAAAGCAAACTTGTCACCCTTTAGCATTGCTTCCTTTACCATAGATGGAAAATCCAAGAAACCATCTTCTGTCTTCTTAATTTCTACAATCATTTTAATAAATTTTAAACTTTTAAAAACTTCTTTAAATATTCTTTAGTTGACGGAACAAACTTACTAGTATCACCAATTGCCCATGCAATATAACCTTGGTCAAAACCAGCTACAAATTCTACTCCTAATCCTCTATACTTTCCTAATGTGAAGCAAGGTACAACTTTACCATTGAATTCTTGCATAGCTACTACATTATCAATAGTAAGAATTTCTTCTGGTTCATAAGGATGTGCTTCTTGCTGCTTTACAAAGATAGCGGCAGTTGCTTTTACATCAGACAAAGCATCATGGGCATTCAAACCACATTCATCCATTGTCTTACCATAATATCGTTTGAACGTATCTGACAATCTATTTCCATTGATACGCTTTTCTTCATAGAAGCAATCATAATTGTCACAAGTACGTACATCAAACAATATTCCACATCTAGAAAATTCTTCTGTCAATATGGCATTATCAAATGAACATCCATTATATGTTACAATATCACATCCAGTAAAGAAATCAAAAATCTCACTTGCAACTTCTCTAAAATGAGGTTTGTCTTTTAAAAACTCTGCATTGATATGATGAACCATATAAGCACCAATAGGAATAGAATAACTACCTTCTGGTTGAATATAATAATTCTTACTATCAATGATTTTCTTTATGTTCCAATCATACTTTACTAATGCAATCTGAATAATCTGATCTTTTGATTTGTCAAGACCTGTTGACTCAACATCATAAATTACTAATGGTCTATCTCCTAGCATATTACTCTTTATTTTATTTGTTAATTAATACAAATATAATATAGAACATTCGTAAATTATTTCAAATATTTATTCTAATCTCTTAATATGTTAATTATACTTATTTAGTTTCATAAACAAGTGAAAAATATCAAAATCATTGTTCATTCTAATTATGTCTAATGGCTTCTTGAAATACTTATCAATTTTGTTATTGATAGCATTAATCAACTTGTTGTAAGTATGTAGTGCTTTTTTCTTATTCCTCATTAAGGCAATATGATATCCTGTATCTTCATTATATGTATCTTTATCTGATACCTTAGAAGAAGCTGTAGTGGTAAATGTAAATGAATCATAATGGTCATTACCAATATAATCAAGAGTTGGATCAATACTGATGAAATCTTCATTAGTAAATGCATAAGAAATAAAATCTAACAAAAATCTCATTTGAGGAAGTCTGCTAAAATCAATTGTCCATTTGACATCAACTTTAGTTATACCATTCTCTGGATCACTAACGGTTTTAATAATCTTACTTTTAATAAATCTTTTATGCATATTTAGTATTTTTTGTTCATATATAAGATAGAACAATATTTAGAAATTTCAATTTTTAATTTGAATAAATTCAAAAGCCTAAATTGCCTATAAGCAATTTTTATATAACAGAAGTTGTATTTTTTAATTCAAATGAAAAGAAAAACTAATCTATTTTATAAATCAGCAAGTCAAGATTCTAGTTTCTTAACTTTCTCTAACTATACAGAATCTTTGACAGCTAATTTGATGTCTACTGATAACAAGATATATCCTTCTACTTTCTTATGTATCAGTATGCCAAAGCTTAATTCAAGGGATTTTGCAGTAGAATCTTACAATGAGTGGGAAGAAACTATATTAGATACAAAGAATGTATCTTATACACTTAAGACAAATGTATTTGAAAATTTTGTAATCGAAGATAGTACAAACATAAATAAGATATATGTTGATGATCTTGGAACTGAATATAAAGCTGGTACATTACTTAAAGAAAGTCAAGTTGAATTCTTAATGTCTACAACTATTTCTAAGACAATATTGATAACATATAGAAATAATACTAAGCATACTAAGCTTTCTGAAAAGTCAAACAATATAAATTCTCCTTATTCTATTACTATAGAAAAAGTTTTGCTTGACTATAAAGATGATCCAACATTTATCAACAAAAAAGATGAATTGAGTACATTCATTTGGAATAAGCAACAATTGATAAACAAGTTAGTAACTTACTATGAGAATAAGCTAGCTTCTTTGAGAGATTTTTGTGTAGATAAAGACATGAATCAAGAATCTGTATTGCTTCCATTGAATTACTTATTAGAAACTTTACTGTCATTTGATCCATCTATTAAGATAAACTATGTAGGTGATATTACAGAGCAAGATTGGAATGGAACATTTTCTGACACTATTTGTGTAGTTGATACCAGATCATTCAAATCTGGTACTATAGTAAGTGACAATAACTATGCAATGTCTTTAGCACCAGTTGATGGTGATGATACTAAAGAAAATCCATTGAACAATTATGATAGTGAAAGATATTTGCATGGTTGGTTCACAACAAAATCTGAATATATAGAAGAATTAGATTTTGATAAAGATGAAAAGAATACAGTTTCTATAAATCCTGTTGCTACTAACAATCTATATACTAATCTATATAGTAAGCTCAGTACAGAAGAACAGATAAAATTCAAAAGAACTCACAATATATCTACTAGTGATACCGATGATTATAATACTTATATCATGATGGTACCAGAAGCAGATAAACAAATTCCAGAATACGTAAAGACTTTAGAAGATATAATAGAAGCATCTGAAATAAAAGAAGAATATATAGGTCCACATTATGTAGAAGATTTGAAACCAGAATATGACAATTATGAAAATGGAACACATTATTATGAATTGACTTCACCTTTAAAAGAAATATCTTTTACAACTCATAATGATGTAAAAGAATGGACCGAAGTATCATTCAACTTACTTATCCCATTGTTTGACTTAGTAGATATGAACTACAATACAAATTCTACTAATGTTGAATCTTCAGATCATTTGAATTTAACTAATGAAGATGAAGACAAAGAAATGTGTGTTAAGAATATGCCATTAGGCATTTGGTTCTCTGGTCCACAATTTGTAACATTAAAGTCTGATTTGTCAACTGGATTTTCTCCATCTTGGTCTTTATCATTATCTAGTCAGTTTAAGCCATTTCCTACTTCTGACTACATGCCTAGTGAGATAACAAATGATGCTAAGAAAGAAGCTTATTGTACATTTGCACAGATACTTTCTAGACAAAATGAAGTATTGGATAAGTTTGTTGATATGTCAAAGATAATGAATAAGCTAAGTGAAAGAGTAACTTCATTGGAATCAGCTGTTGGTTCTGTTTTGACAGCTTACAATCTTGATACATTCAGAACTGATATAATGGATTTCAAAAACCAAATAACATATCAAGTATCTTATCTTGAAGCCTCTATTGAAGGTCTGCAGCTTCAGTGGATTCAACGTGAAGGTTAAGCAGATAAAAGTATTTTTAAGTATAAGGATATATTAAAGAAGAAATCAACTGATGATAACTAACAATTCTATAAAAGAGTACTATACAAAACTCCATGGCATGTACATTCAATGCTATGATATGATAAAAGCAATGACCCAGAGTTTGTCTACTAGAGATAGTCAAATATCTTTAGTAGTCACAAACCCTCAGGGTGAAAGGGAAACTTTAAGAATACCATCATTCTTATATCTTGACAATAAGATAGAGCAGTTGGATTCTTCATTATCTTCATTAATAGAACTTCCAAATTCTGGTGAAGCTTGGTTGGAGTCAACAAATGACTTGTATAAGATAAAGATGGTTAAGAATGGAATTTCTCCTTCAACACCTAAATTAGAATCTGCAAATCCTATTGCGCTATTCAAAGATAACAATTTCTTAAAAGACTTAGTTTCTCCTAAGACTTATTTGAAAGTAAATATTCCAAACATGTCAGATATCATATCTTCAATGATGATGAAAAAGATAGTTATATATGATTATGATATGTATAATGCTTTATCTGGATACTCTTCTTATGAAGATATAAAGACTGCTTTATATGGATATGTAAAAGGAAATGATTATGAAGAATATGATAGTGAACTTGATATTCCTATTAAGCAAGAAAGATATAGAAGTGCATTCAGAATAGAATCTATTCCGACAAAAGAAGAATTAGGAAATAATAATCCACATGCTGTTTCTGTTGGTTCAAAACTTTCTTATGTTTTAAACTTAGATACATTTGAATATTTCAATTCAGAAGATTCAACTATTTCTTATCAGTTGAAAGCAGGTGATTTCTTATGCATGAAAGGACAATCTACTACATGGAAAGTAAAGAATGTAGATTATTCAAATATGCAGATAGAGATAGAAGAAACTTCTGGGCATACTGCATTACAAACCACAGAAGAAAATGCTGATATGGTTTTCTCTATATACAACAACAATTATTCAGACTATCATTATGTTGAAGTACCATTAGAGGAAAACCAATATATCATAGTATTCTTATCAGCAATATCAAACAATACTAGATCTTCTTGGTCTACTCCATTGTTTTGTGATCTCAATTCTATATATGTGAAAGATGCTGGTGGTAATTTTGTACAAGATGAATACGGCAACAACCTTTCTTATCTGAAATATTATAAGAAATATTGTACAAATATTGGTGATTTGATTCTTGGTATAACAAATACTGCTTATCCCCAAATAAGCAACTTTACTATGTCACAATTGGAATCATTACAGGATTCTGATGATATGCAAATAGCTGTATCTAATACATTTGATACAGAAAACATATTGCAAGTTGTACCAATCAATAAGCATTTAGTAGATGATACAAGTAATGAAGAGATAAAGAGCTTACATGCTTCTAAGAATGATTTCCAACAACAAATATCTGCTAAGCAATCTGAAATTAATGAAGTGACAAATAAGCTCATGACTACTGATTTCTCTAAAGAGATAACAGTAACTCAGAACTCTCTTAAAACCCAGCTTAATTCTCTATATACAGAAAAGACACATCTACAGTCACAGTTGAATTCTATAGTAGATGAAATAAACATAAAATCTACTGATTTAGATGTTACTGGAAATGAAGTAAAATATAGAGTAAGAGGAGTAACAGATGTAAAGTATCTTTCTCAACTTATTTCTTCAATAGGTAATGGAATAGATGTAGAGATAATTGGATGTGATGTTGAGTATAAATACAAATCAACAAATAAAGAAAACAACCAACTCATATCTATAGATTCTTCTACTTTTACTGATTGGAATAGATTAAATAATATAGATAGACAAAGAAAGCTGGTATTTGACAATTCTGTTGGAGTTGAATTTGTTGATTATTCTACAACAGATAACATTATCAAGTGGAATCAAATTGATATCCCAATACAGCAAGGTGAAGATGTAATCATAAGATTGAGATATAAACTCAATATTGGACAACCATTTATTTCTATCTATACCCCTTGGAGTGATGAAAAGACTGTAGTATTCCCATCACAGTATAAGTCTAATATAGATTTGACAACTATACTTACAGAAAATGATAAAGATACTGTTACTTCATCGTTCTCAAAAACTTTGATAGATGATGGATATACAGAGCATATACAAGATAAAGTAATAAGTTCAGATCAAACTTTCTTCCATACACCAGAAAACATATATTCTGGTTTCAACACAGCAGAAAATAAGATGATATCATTGAAGGATAAACTTAATGATATGAATAATAATGTTGAAAAATGGAAGACTTTGATAGATAATGAGTCAAATAGTAAATTTGAAGTATACTTGACTTATGATGATTATTCTATATTATTGTCACCTAATACAAAAAATTCAGTAAATATATATAACATCAACCATATTTCTGATATATTCATTAAGAAAAATATGAATATAGTAATAAAGAATACTGGTGATGTTAGACTTAATCTCTATAGTATATTCCCTGGCAATACAAATACCCCATTGATAAATTGTAATGTTGATTCTTATAATTCTAACTTAGCTAACTTTGAAAGAGTTCCAATGTTAGTAAACAATAAGATATCTGCACAGTATCTTGGCCAATGGATTTACTTTAGAGAGAATTCTGCTTGGAATGGATCTTCTATATATTTCTCAACCACTGAACAGAATGGTAAAGATGAAACAAATGTTTCAAATGGTAATAGATTGGAGTATCAAATAACTCCTTCTAACTATATTGGAATAAAAAACAGACAAGTATTGTTAGGATATCGACCAAGACAAGGTTCATTACATTATTCTACAATAAGTACAAGTAGTGTAAAATGGAAAGGACTTGTTTTTGATAATATCAATTCTAAAGATGGGGTAGATTATACAAAATTATTAGAATATACATCAAAATTAAATGAAATTTCTACTACAGAAAACAAGACTACGGATTCTATCTATGTAGATATAATAAAGTCTAATTCTTCTTGGTATAATTACGGGTTATCCAATGACAACAACTGGTTAATGCGATATGAAGATATAGTAAAAGTTTCTTCAAATAATGAAAATGCTAATTATGAATATCTTACAAATAATACTACATTCAGATCATTTATAAGTAGTGGTGGAAGCATAAAGAATTTCTCATCACAAAACAGTTTTGTCGGTGGATTTGTTTACCCATCTTTGCTTTCATTAGATACTATACTTACTAGTGGAGAAGACAAAGCTTCTAAATATATTGAAGTTGGAGAAAGCTTGTCAATCCCAATAGAATTTGAATATTATACTAATTCAAATAGTAATTCTATAGTGAAATCATTGTATTTTGATTTGAGAAATTCCTTAATAAGAGACCCTTATCATTATATGATTGAATTCACAGGAAACTATGATATGTCATCAGAAAATATAGATACATCTTCTAATTCATATAATGCATTTACTGATGAAGTAATATCAATGAAGTAAAATATAAGTAAATAATTGAATAAATGGCAATTTCAGAATATAATAAAGTAAGTTTCATTACTTCATCATCAACCAAAATACCTAAGATGCTAAACAGAACTGGTTCACTCATAGTTCTGTCTAGTATCTTATCTAACAATCATAAGAGAACTTCTCTTTGGTTGAGAGGTAACTTGATTGCTAGTGGATGGGGATTAGAAAAAGAAGAAAATATGAATAATGCTGAATGGATTGCAATGTCATACAATCCAATATTCAGTCAAACATTTGGAATGTCTTACTTTTCACCTGAAGAAGACGTAGTAGAAACTATAGATAATCCAAGATCTATAGAAATGTGGTTGAAACATAATCACAACTATACAGATACTTGTTACAATAATCTCTATACTTATGCATCTGATCAATTTACTAAGATAAACAAAGATATAAATGGTATAAAAAATGATATTGGAAATATTGATATAAAACTCAATAAATACAAAGATGAAACTTATACTTATGTAGCAACTGCTAAAGAAAATTGCTATACATATACAAAATATTGGGTAGACAGAATTATAGGAGGTGCACCAGATTTCTTAGATTCTTTAGATGAAATAAAGAATTTCTTGAAGAATGATAGAGAAAATCACATGGCAACTCTTGCTAAGATTCAGAATATTGATAAATATTCTGTTAAGAGAGAAGATGAAATAAGTTCTGATGGAAAGCTATATACTTACATATCCACAAAATCCACTTATGAATATGTTGACAAGAATATAACGTATGAAGGTACTTATGAATATATAACTTATGATAGTGATGGAAATCCAATAAAGAATACAGGTACTTATACTTATTATGGAACCTCTGTTTATGAAGGTGGACAGATATCTTTGAATTCTTTCCAAGTATGCACTGGAGAAAAATGGAAAAATACTCCGTTGGATAGGCTTTTGAATTTATTAGTAGAACCATATCCTTATAAGAAACCTGTATTGAATAATGTAGTTATAAATGATGTTTCATTAGAAAATTGGTCTAATGAAGTAATTGAATATAATTCAAAAGTGAATTTAGATACAATTAAACTAGATATATCATTAAATGATGCTTCTTCCACTACATTAACATTTGAAAATTCCATATTGAAGAATACAGCTTCTTTAAGAAATGGATTAAACAATGTAACCGGATTGTTGAATTCAATATCTACTATATCAAAGAACCCTACCACTAAAGCAGAAGCATTAAATTTGATAAATAAGGAGTATACATTGAATGCTAACATGAAATATCAGTTCAACCATGGTAAAGCTAATGTAAACTTATATCCACAACTAAAATCTTTGAATATAGAAGATACAGATCATGCATTTGCTGAAGGTCTTACAGAGAAAACATATTTCCCAAAAATCAATAAGAAATTTTCATTTAAGGTTTTCTGGGGTATAACTGATCAAAGTGCTCCTACAACAGCAAATGGACTTAGTGGACAATCAAGCAAATTGATTGATTCAAAAGAATCTACCGGACAACTTAAAATAACCAACTTATCAGGACAATATATAATTTGGATTGCTTTACCTGCCCCATTATTTGACAATTCTAAGGTAATAATGAAATCATGGAATTCAGGAATTGAAAACGATATAACAGAGATAAATTCAGTAATGTTGAAAAAGCATATTTCTGATAAGTACGTCTATAATGGAACAGAATACAAAACATTCTATTTAGAAAATATTGAATACACAATGTTTGCAGATACCATGACTTTAGAAGTCAATTTTTAACTAAATCGAATATATTAAATAGCCAACAAAATGGGTAATAAAATTCCATCTAGAGTATATGATACAAAAGGAAGAGTTGTAGATGTTGCATTCTCAATGAGAAGAAACACCAAGCAACCATTGGATGAATCTTCTCTTCCTTTAAGTTATGATTCTTTAAAAGAAGAGATGAGGACTGGTACTTCATCTATATATAAGGGTCAAATTGTTGTAACTCAAGGACCTGAAACAATACCAGAAGGAGAAAACCAATCATATTATTATACTCCTTTCCTAATAAAGAATGAAGGTAATAGTGATGTTTCTTATTATGCTGATAGAATCATGACTGCTACTTATACTAATACGTTCTTAAATGGAGAATTTGTAAAGAAAAAGCAGTTAGGTACTTCATATACTGGTGTTGGTAAATGGCCAGATGCAACAGAAGATAGAGGTTCATTAGCTTACAATGAAATATTCAATGACTATAGTACTTATAGGATTACAAATAACCTTAAAGGTGAAACACCAATAATGTCTCATGTTGAAGGTAAGTCGAATACTTTAGCAGGATCTTTTACCCATATAGAAGGATATAACAATACTGGTGGTAGTGATTTTAGTCATGTAGAAGGAGCAAACAATAATTCTTCTAACAATGCTTCTTATTCACATGTAGAAGGTGAATCAAATTCTGCAATAAATTCAAGCTATTCACATGTTGAAGGTCATTCAAACCAGGCAATATCTGCAGCGGCTTCCCATGCTGGTGGTAGTAATTCTAAAGCACTTGGAAACAATGCATTTGTACATGGTACTAACTCTGTTGCTTTTGAAAATGCTATAGCTATAGGAAAATCAACTTATGCTAAAGCAGGATTTGCTACTGGTATTAATACATCATCTTATGGTATTGGTGCATTTGCAACTGGCAATAAGACAATAGCTAATGCTAATTATTCTGTTGCTGAAGGTGAAGGTTCTATATCTAATGGCCAAGGTTCTCATGCTGAAGGTAAAGAATCTAAAGCTTATGGTAAATATTCGCATGCTGAAGGATTTTCTGTTACTGGTTCATCTACAAATACAGATTTAGGATCCTATTCTCATGCAGAAAATAAGTCAACAGTATTAGGTACATATTCTCATGCAGAAAACAATGCACAAATAACAGAAACCGCTAACTATGCTCATGCCGAAGGTAGTGGTAAAGCAATTGGTTCATTCTCTCATGTAGAAGGAACAAACACTGTTACAACAGGTACTGGTGGCCACGCTGAAGGTATTGAAACCAATGCTTATGAATATAGTCATGCTGAAGGCAATTTCTCTTATGCAAAAGGTACTTATGCTCATGCTGAAGGTAATAGAACAATGTCAGCTGGAACAAGTACACATGCAGAAGGTACTTATACATCAGCTTATTCAATAGCTTCACATGCTGAAGGTGGATATGGCATGGCTAATTCAAATTATAGTCATGTTGAAGGTTATAAAACTTATGTTACTTCAAATGCTATAGGTGGACATGCCGAAGGTAATGGATCATATACAACAGCAGAATATGCTCATGCTGAAGGTGTTGGTACTTATGCTTCTGGATCCGGATCACATGCTGAAGGTATAAGTACTCAATCTATAGGTCAATCATCACATGCTGAAGGTAACACCACTATAGCAGAATCTACTTCAGCACATGCAGAAGGTGAGCGTACTAAAGCTATAGGGCAATCATCCCATGCTGAAGGTGTTTCATCTAATGCTGGTGGAATTGGATCACATGCTGAAGGTAATGGTACTTATGCTAATGGAGTATCATCACATTCACAAGGTGTATCAACTTATGCCAATGGAGAAGGATCATTTGCTAGTGGAAATAAGACAACAGCGCAATCTAATTTCTCTTCTTCATTTGGTGTATCAACTTATGCAAACGGAATTGGCTCTGTATCAGAAGGAAACAATACATCATCTTATGGAGAATTCTCACATTCATCTGGTGTTGGTACTATAGCAAGGGGATCTTACTCTTCTACTGATGGTTTCTATACAGTATCTAAGAATAAGACAGAAGTTGGACATGGTACATATAATAGATCATATTATTCTGCTAATGGTTTCTTAGTAGAAAACAATGATACTAATAAGATTCCTAATGAATTTGCTCGTGTAAATAACAAATACTTACCAGGTAGATATCCTAATGGAATAGATGGTACTAATAATACAACATCTGTTGGTTTTTATGAATCCAGTTATGAAACTATTTTCAGTATTGGAAATGGTGGAACTAGTGATACAACAAAAGGCCCTAGTGCTTTATATAAAAAGAAAATAGGTGAAACTACTGAAAAGGAACCTATTTATAGTTATGCTGGTAATTATGTAAAAGAAAATTCACGCCATAACATTATGGATATTAGAAAGAATGGTCAGATGTATTATGATGGAGGTATGATAATAGGTGGTGAAGTTGTTGCTCCAACATCATATAGCTATGTAAATTCATTAGGTCCAACTGCATATCTGACTACGGTTATGAGAGCTTTACTTGTACAACCTAAATATTACAGACCTAGTTTACAATATGCTATTTGGTATACTGGAAATAGGATTGCGAACGCAGTTACTTCTAGTGATAGTGTTGGATGGTCATATTTCCAAAATAGCCAGAATTCTGATGGTATTTGTGAAGTAGGTGCTACAACTAGTTTTGATATACAGTTTAGAGCATTTAATGTAGGTGTTGATAAACCACAAAACATAGACCCTATATATGGTACTTCATTAGGAAACATGTTGGGTTATTCTACTGGTATAAGGGAAATAACTTATTTTAAATTACCAGATGGGTCTAATATATCAGCACAAAAATTTGATAAAGTAATACATGATAAAGAATTGCTTGCTGGTATGAAAAGTGATACAGCTTATTATTGGCCTAAGAGATTAGTGGCAAACAATGAAGATGTTACAGATCCTAATTATATATATTTGAATGATACTGGAGCAAAAGACCCTTACCATAAATTCAATTGGGCACCTCCTTATGATTATGCTAATTCATATAATTTAGCTTATTATAGTTCATACTGTAATGCTGTGGATAATAGAGGTGCTTTTGGTGAAACCGGTAAAACAAATTATAACATAGGATTATATTCAACAAGAAGTACAATCTCTAGTTCTATCAAGCTTGATAGGGAAGGTAAATTTACTGTTTGGACAGCATATTCATATATATTTAATCCGGCAACCCAAATGTATTTTCAACAACTTATGGAAAAAGCAACATATATACCTGATGATGGTGCCGCACCTTATGATAAATTTACTGAATTACCTTCATATTCATCTGCATCTTTTACTTTGACGGCAAGATATAGAATATATTATGGTACTACAAATGATGTTCCTTATATAATGGAAAACGGTGTTCGTAAACCTAATCCATTATGGAAAAAATGGACACAAAATGAATTATTAGGTAAGAAGAATGCTGCTGTTGGAAGATCTAATGGTGATATAGACCATGGCCATTTATATGGTAATTTACAAGCAGCTTCTGGACAAACACAACAATCTAATGCATCAATAAGTAGATCTGTTAAAACTTGTTGGTTTGCATATCCAACCAATATATACAGTCTTTACAAACATAATAGTAGCGCTGTACCTAATGGATTCTATATGTATTACAAAAACCAGATGAATGTTGAATCTGCTCTTGATACTGGTGTTAGAACTCCAGCATCTGATAATGATAATGGGGATGCATTAAGCACAACAAATACTGGACGTGAAAAGTATGAGTTTACTACAGATAATCCAATTAATCCTAGTGGATTGAGATATCACATAGTTGCAGTATGTGCACCAGGTGATATTACTAAAGGTACTTGGGGATTCGCATTTAAACGAAAATAAATATTGAAAGGAGGAACTTAAGTTCCTTCTTTTTTATTGATAATATTTTTATATAATACAAAAGAACATTTCTAATATAAGATATTATGGCAGTAAAACCAATAGGAACAACCGCACTTACATGGGGTAGCTTGCTAGGTAGAGGTAACCGAGAACCAATTGATGCAACTCAATTGAATTATTCTTATACTGATCTCCTCTGGGAATTGAATCAAAGAACAGTATCATATCAAATTGGTACAAATAATGGTGGATCAGGTAACTATTATGTTGGATTAATTACAGCGGTACCTTATGTAAATGAAGATGATAAAAGAAAAGATAGTCATTATACAGTAGATGCTAATGGTAATAAGAAATTAGAAACTATAAATATGAAAGGTCCTTGGTATGTATCTTATAAAGGTACAGACAAAGGAAGAGGTACTGCGAAAAATAAATATGGTTTTGTTCCTGATGGTAATCCTAATACATATTATGCAGATAGAATAGTACTTAAGCAAGAGATGGACTATACTCTTGATAATGGTTTTGTTCGTAAAACACAGCTTGGTACTTATTATACAGGTGTTGGTCATTGGTATGACAGCTATACTAAATCAAAAACTTATGCAAATGGTTTAGAATGTCCTGATGGTGTTTATTTTCCTACTACTTCTTATGCTGAAATATTCAATAACTATACATATAATGTAGCTACTGGTATATTTTCTCATGCCGAAGGTGGAAGTACTACGGCAAGTGGACATTCTTCACATGCTGAAGGTGGGGGTACTACGGCAAGTGGACATTCTTCACATGCTGAAGGAAACAATACTACATCAAGTGGAGGTAGTTCTCATGCTGAAGGAAAAAATACTAAGGCAAGTGGAAATGAATCTCATGCTGAAGGAGAAAACACCACAGCAAGTGGAGGTGGTTCTCATGCTGAAGGTATAAGTACTCAATCTATAGGTCAATCATCACATGCTGAAGGTACTTTATCTTATGCTGGTGGAAATGAATCTCATGCTGAAGGTAATAATACTAAAGCTAATGGAGATAGTTCCCATGCTGAAGGTGGAAGTACTACAGCAAGTGCACATTATTCACATGCAGAAGGTTATAGTACTAAAGCAAGTGGAGATTTTTCTCATGCCGAAGGTGGATATACTACGGCAAGCGGAGATCATTCACATGCAGAAGGTTACTATACTAAAGCAAGTGGAAGTTGTTCTCATGCTGAAGGTACTGGTACTACGGCAAGCGGAGATTATTCACATGCTGAAGGTCACTATGCTAAAGCAAGCGGAGATTATTCACATGCTGAAGGTCACTATGCTGAAGCAAGCGAAGATTATTCACATGCTGAAGGTGGAAGTACTACGGCAAGTGGATATTATTCACATGCTGAAGGTATTGGTACTACAGCAAGTGGATATTATTCACATGCTGAAGGTTCTGGTACTACAGCAAGTGGATATTATTCACATGCTGAAGGTGATAGTACCAAGGCTACTGGATTTAGATCTCATGCTGAAGGTACTGGTACTACGGCAAGCGGAGATCATTCACATGCAGAAGGTGCTCTTACTACAGCAAGTGCACATTATTCACATGCTGAAGGTTATTCTACTTATGTACATAGTACTGCTGAAAACTCTCATGCTGAAGGTTTTGGATCTTACACTAACGGATTAAATGCACATGCAGAAAACAGTTCTTATGCAAATGGAAAGAATTCACATTCTGGAGGTGAAGCAACTGCTGATGGGGTCAATTCATTTGCTCATGGTGTAAAAGGAACATTAGCTTCTGGGGTGAATAGTATAGCTTTAGTTTCTGGAACTGCATCAGGATCTAATTCTATTGCTTTTACCGGTACTGCTTCTGGTAATAGTTCTATATCTTTAGATGGTACAGCTTCTGGATCTAATTCTGTTTCTATACAAGGTACAGCTAAATCAACAGATAGTGTTGCTATTGGACAAGGTGCTATAGCAGAAACAGGCCAAGGTGCTATGGCTTTAATAAAAGGACATGCTACTGGACAACAATCATTAGCTACTAATACAAGTTCTGCTTCAGGAACAAATTCCGTAGCTATGAATGTAAGTTCTGCTTCTAATACCCAATCATTTGCTGTAAATAATAGTACTGCTTCAGGTATAAATTCTGCATCAACCAATAAAGGTAATGCTTCTGGTGAAAATTCTATTTCTACCAATATAAGTACTGCAACTGGAGTTAATTCTGCTGCTTTAAATAATGGTAATGCTTCTGGTGAGGGATCTGTTGCTATGAACTATAGTCAAGCTACTGGTAAAGGTAGTGTTGCTATTGGTTTAAATACTATTGCATCTGGTGAATATTCACTTTCTCATGGTCATGAAACAAGAATTTCAGGAAATTATAGTGTAGGTTTAGGACAAGGAATAAAAGTTTCATCAAACACAAATGTTAGCACTGGTAAGTTTAATAAAGATGAAGCAAGCTACTTTGCTGTTGGTATTGGTATTTCTGATACAAATAGAAAGAATGCATTTTGGATTAGCCAGGGTACAACAGCTGGTACTAATGGGGTAAGTTATTTCAGTAACAATACTTATGTATATGGCAATACTTATGATCCAAGTCAATATCCAAATAATAAAGAAGATAAGTCATGGTCAGTTGCAGTAACATATAATATGTACAGAAATAGCTATACTTATTTGTATAATACAATAGATGATAAATTTGCCACTTTTGGTACCGGAACATATTTTACTCATTCAATTGATGGATTGACTTATACTCCTACTACTAATGTATTCCATTGGAAAACACAAATATTTGATAAAGATAATAATATCTGGCCTAAACAATCATATTCTTTTACATTTACCCAAGCAAACCATACCAATGCAGGTGTAATGTCTGCTGAAGATAAGAGAAGATTAGATAGTATAAAGGGATTTACTTATGATAATGGTAATACCCATGAATACAATTTTAATGAAAATCATACAAAGGGTGATAATTTACATAGTTTCCATATAAATACAGATGGTACTATTGGATATACAGGATGGACACAAGGATTTAAATATACAAATAATGAAAGTACTGTAACATTATCATATACACATTATACAGGAAATGATAGCAGTATAAATATACCAGTATTGAATGATGGTAATACTATTAACCAAGGATCTGCTAATGCTTCTAAGGCTGGTATAGTTACAGCAGATCAATATAATAAGATTGTTTCTAGATTGACTTACCTTGAAAAATGGTGTATGTGGCAATCTGGATTACCTAACAACAAGTCTACTTATATTTGGTCAGGTACATTAGCACAATTTAATTCATTGACATCCAAACCAGAAAATACAACATTTATCATATCAAATTAATATACCAAAGAGGAATTCAACAGAATTCCTCTTTTTATTTTTGTATAAGGAGATATTGAATTTAACGCATGCCACTTAATTACGGATTAATAACAAAGAAACCTGAATTGGAATATAAATTTTCTGATGGTACAACAGAAACTGTAAAAGATTTGTTAGTAAAAACATTTGACAATACAGTTGATTTTTCAAATGCTTATACTATAGTTGAAGTAACAAAAGAGTATATTGCTAGACCAGACTTAGTGTCATTTGTTCTTTATCACACAGATGAATATGCCGATATATTATGTAAGATAAATGGAATATCAAATCCTTTTGAATTAACAGAAGGAAACATATTGATATGCCCAAGAGAAGAATTCATAAACAGGTTTTCAAAAGCTGTAAGTGACAATATGGATGGGCTAGCTTCTACATCCTCATCTTTACTTACTAGAAAACAATCATTCAAAAAGAATAAGGATGAAAAACGATCACCAAATGAAGCAACAGTATTTGACCATAATTATGTACAAGTTGGTGATACAAATTTATTGATTTATTAATTTTATGGAAGATTTGAAAGAGCTATACCAGCCATTGAGTCCTAATGTAAATAAATTAGATCCAATAGTAAGGCATGATCCAACTGTTAAGAAAAATGGTATTGTAAAATTTAATGAATCACAAAAAATAAAAGCATCCGGTCTTGGAATAAACAATCAACCAATAAATGTTGTAAAATTAGAAGGTCCAAGAATACCTATTATAAGAATTGACAATAAAGTAATTCTTAGGAGTTCAATAAAATATGTACATATTGATTATGATAAGTTTATCCCTACTTGCAAAGTAATATTATCTCAACAAGAAAAAAGTGAGGAGTTGATGGAAACTGCTTCTATGACTTCTAACATGACAATAGTAATGACAGATTCTGTAGATGGTGCTTATAAACCTATTTCTATAGATTTCTATATTACTAAAGTAGAATATCAAGCAGACCAAATAACATATTACGGTGAATATCATTTATTGTCTTTACGACAACAAATGACAAAGCAAATTACATTCAATCCTTATCCAACCACCGGATGTTCTGCTAAATATTGCCAGCTTGGCCCAAACAAATACCCTACTACTTATGAGTTTTTACATTATGTGGCAGTTACAGAATGTGGATTAGGATTTGCTGCAACAGATAAAGTAAAAGAAATAAAAGATGATAAGACAAGAATAATAAGAAGTGAAACTTATACAGAAGCTATTCAAAAACATGTTGCATTTGGTGGATTGGATGAAAATAGTGTATTTGATTGTTGGGTCGATCTATATCGTTATCTTGTAGTTGTTAATTTTTCCTGGGTAATGAATGAGAAAATAACTCCAAATGATTTAGGAATACATCCGGTTATTGGACTTGGTTTTACCGATGATAACATAAAGGAAGATATACAACATGGGATGGCACATAGATTGCTTACTAATTATAAGAGAATGCCTGAACTAGGTAACTATCTTGTATCATCTTGGAAATGGAGAGTAAACAATAAAGATGTAATGGAACATGGAAATATAAATGAATATGTGATTGGCTCACCAACTTCTGGAACTGGAAATGATTCTCTCAATTCAACAAATATAAAATTCAATGGAAATTCAGTAAATGATACTGTAAACAATTCATGTCAATTCAGAAATACTGTTTTTTCTGGATATGAATATGGTGATCCGGAAGACCATAATACACCTGTTCTTAAACAAAAAATGATTCATGATAATTATTTTAGGAAATATAGAGCTAAAACATTAGAGGTAAAACTTGCAAAACCAAATTTTGGTCTTCAACGAGGTACTCTCATAAATTTAATGATATTTGAATATTCAGAATTAGGTAAACGTCAGATGTGGCAAAACTGGTATAATATAAGTGGAGATAAGACAGAAATGCCTAATCCATCTAGTGTTGAATTAGAACAGATGTTTTCAGATTCAACTCTTGGCTTCATAAATCTATCAGTATCAGGCATTTATTATATTGATGGTATGTCATTTGAATATGATGTTAAAAATGAAGAACATGAACTTATTCAAAAAGTATACCTCATAAGAAGAGGCATTATACCTGGTTATATAAACAGTGATTCCTTTGCTAAATCATATAACAATACTTAAAATGAAAACTATAAATAATTCTTCTGAAATATATAAGCAAATAGTAGTATCTGATGATACTTTACTTTCAACTTCTGATTACATAAATGATAAGGTTAATGATGTTTACAATCAAATGTTGAGAAAAGCAATTTCTGATTTTTTATCCGATAATTGGGAATATTATGAATGTGATATTAAACCAATAAAAGATAAGAATTGGAAAACATCCCCACGTATTATGATTACTTCTAAGAAATATCCATTTGAAAAGAAAATAGTAAATATAAAAGAATATTGGGATAAAGCAGTACAGTTTTCTAAGAAAAATTCAGAATCATACTCTGATTTGATGATAGATGAAGATACTTTAAAAGATGCTGAAATAGTAAGTATCAATTATGTATTAGGTATAGTTAAGATGAGATCAAAATTCACACAAGTTGAATTTGAAGTTCCATTCTCAAGGATAAATGGCAATACAAATATGTCATTAGATTGTACATTAGCTGGAACATTTACTTATCTTTCAAATCAATAAAAATAAATTAATAAATTAGTCATGTCAATTCTATCAAAATTATTAGGAGGACTAGGTAAAGGTGTTTCATCTACTGGAAATGGTTCTGATGGTTATGATCCAAAAGAACAGCAAAATACTCTAGATTATAAAGGTCCATTAAAAGCAAACAAAGTTATTGGCGAACAAATAGAATATGATGGCTCTGGTATAATAGCATCTAGGGATGCCAATACAGATCAAACATTACTTGATGTTCCTGCTTGGGGTTATAAAGATTTTATAAACGAACGAGTAAGTTTTCAGAAAGGATTAGATTCTATTGCAACCCAACCAGCTTGGCTATACTTCAAGTTATTTTTTAAATTTGATACATCTTATGGGTTATTAGGAGGTATTATGCAATCTTCTGATGGAAGTAAATTTGCGGCAAACAACACTGCTATACAATATCTTGATAGAAATTTTTATAAATATAATGATAATATGATGGCTAGAAAAAAGTCTTTGATAAAGTTTGTACGATCATTAAGCTACATATCTTCTAATGCTCCTTGGTTCTTCAAGTCAGTAAAGGATGTAAACAATGCTTTGAATATGAATTTAGATAATTTGACGGCAGAAAAATCTATAGAAATAGAATGTTCAGAAGAAGCAACTGATCTACGATTACTTACTTTAATGGATTTCTATAAATATGCCGCTTATGATGCAATAAATCAAAAAGAAATATTACCAGAAAACTTAAGAAAATTTGATTTAGATGTTGTTGTATTTCAATCACCTATAAGATATCTGCAAACTTCAACTAGAGATTTGAAAGGAAGAACAACTGTATATAAGAATCTTAATAGTGCTAATATGACTGATAGAATGTCATTTAAACTGTTTTCTTTTCAAGGTTGTGAAATAGATTATTCTACTTTAAATACAATGCTCCCACAAACATTTTCAAATCAAGCTCCATTTCAATCATCCCCAACGTTCAAAATAAAATATGATCGTGTGTATCAACATAATCAAAATGAGTTTGCAAAGGTATTGTTTGGTGATTCTGGATTCTTGTGGAGTCAAAATGGAATTAATAGTTACGTGTTGAGTGGAAAGAAAGGTGACCCTGATATAAATAATCGTGAAAAACACCTTGATAAAGATCCTAATACAGTTAATTTGGATGATGTAAATGTGAATGGAATTAAATCAGGTGGTACTACAAATCCTGAATCTGATGACCACGAAAACAAACGTCATAAGATGATGCAGTATGCAATAGATAATAAATACTATTACAATCCTGCAAGTCAAACTTATAAGACGTTAGTTGATGCATCAGAATCTACTATATCTGCTGCCATGATGCTTATAGATGGTAGTGCTGGTCTTGGAAACCTTTATGGTAAAGCAGCTAGTATTGGTTCAACATTCAAAAGTGCTGGTAAGAACGCTAAGAAAGCTTACAAAGACCTTTGGAAAAATGGTGTTAAGAATTTCTTACAATTTTAATTTGTCTGAAACCATCAATACACCATCTATCAAGAAATAGTCACTATCATAAGGTGTTGAATCAAGTAATTTCATATAGTCATATTTTTCTAAATTATTCAGATCATAATCTAATTTTGATAATGAATTTATAAAATATGAAAAATCGTTTGATTCTGTTGCAACAAACACATAACCTTCATATATAGAGAATGGTAAACTAGATCCATTATGTACAAAGATGAACCTTCCAAGATGCAAATCACTAATGAACTTTGCTAATGTTTTCTTTGTATATGATGGATCCTTTTCTTTTAGCTTATTTTCTATAGTCCATTTTGTAACATAAATTTCTTCTGGATCTTCATTAGAAAGATTTACTATATTTCGTATAGAATTCTTTATTTCTTCTTTTGTAAACATTATGTTTATTCCATTATTTATGATAAATATAGAATATACATGAAATAAGTTCATAAACATTTCTATTTTTAAATATGCAGAATCTAGTTAACAAAACCACAGAAAAATGGAAACATCCTTGGAATGTTGAGAAATTTGACAATCTATTTGATAGAGATGAAAGATTTTTCTCAATATTAATAAAGGGTGCTTTATCTTGGCTTACTAGAAATATAGTGTTATATGATAAACCTATCAATCATTTCATATTCAACACTGGTTCTTCATATATGTACATAGAAAGCAATGGGTATAGATATAGTTTGAATGAAGTATCAGGAGAAGATCAGATTTATATGAAAATGCCAAGATGTATTGTTGAAATGGATAATGTAAGCATACCATTAGAAGAACTTACTCAACCTTATGTTAGGGGTGTTTATGAAAGAATAGTAGGAAATGAAATAGTTGGTATGAATGCAGAAATGAGACGACTACCATTGGATGTAACATTAAAGTTAAGGTATGTTCTATCTAATTTCAATGAATCAGTAGTACTGTTACAAGAAATAATTGATAAATTAGTATTTAGAAAATATTTTAATATAACATATCTAGGACAAACAATAAAATGTTCTTTAAATTGGCCAACAGAACAATCTGTGCAAATAAATAAAATAGATATGACTAGTTCAGAAACTAATCAAAAAACAATAGAATTTTCTCTTAACCTATCAACATCATATCCACAGATTGATGAAAGAACTGAATCTAGAAATGATAGTATAATTGGAAATTTCAAACAAGATATTTATTTACATCCAAAATCATTAGATAACAAATCTTCTGATAAAGAATCAATCATAAAAGAATAAATTAAGATGGACAATAATTTAGTATCTTCACATATAGGAAATTTAGCCCAAACTGGTAAGGATTTTAATGTAATAGTAACAAACGCTCCATTTAAGCTGTTATCATCATTAGATAAGATATATCGTACTGGAAGTTCAAATGATGGAGGAAATGGTACTACTACAGCTACAAATAATGGAATGGGTACTAAGATTGCAAACTCATTCATGATATGTGCTCCACAAATACCCGATGAATATACAACTTACAACTATGTTGCCAACGTTGCTTATATAGATAGAGACAATGATGGTCAGTACACTTATGGAGATACACAATTGTATAATGATGCCTACACATACGTGTATACTTCATCTAATGCATATAAAGATACTGGAGAATTTGATTTAGTAGCTACAGATGCTTATGGCATACCGGTTGCATTAACACCCCCATTCAATGATATTGATAAAGAATATTTTGATGTTAGTTCTGATATTCCATCAAGATATCGAGATTACTGTCATTCTAGATCACTCACTTTATCTAAAAATTTCAGTACACAATTTAGTGACCTTGGTAAATATGTTGAAACAATAACTTATTCATATACTCCAATAACTATAGATCTTGATAAAACATTATACTTTATTAGAGCTAGTCAAATAAAAAATGATAGTCCTAATTCACACCCATTATATTTTGTAGGAAAAATGGATACTGTAAATCCAAATGGGGATCTTTCATATAAAGTTAGTATAAATGGTACATATACATATTTAACAACTAAAATAAAATCAGATGGTAAATATAATTATGAATATATTCCTGTATCATTTGAATACTTATTAAATGAAGTAAATAAAATAAAAGATTGGAAATCAACACAATTCCCTGATACTTCTTATATTTGGAATGAAGGAGAAGAACTTGAAGATTCTGCTTCAATACTAAAAAAGCTTTCTTATCTAATGAAAACCGTAAGTAAGTTGAATAACTTACCTTATGTATTGAATAGAACTGGTTCAACTTCTAGAGATATATCTTATCTTTGGAGTGGAAGTATGAGTGATTATGAAGGAATAACAAAGTCTGATAAAGACAATAAAACAACATTCATTATTGAAAATGATAATAAATAAATACAAATGGGAAGAACTTAAGTTCTTCCCATTTTTAATTTTAATATTCTTATTTTATTCTCCTTCTTCTGGATCTTCTTCATTTTCTTCATCTTCAGAATCAATAAAATCTGATAATTTACCCAATTGGCCTGCTAATGACTTTACATCATCTTGGTTTGCTTTATCATCATCTTGCATTTTCTGAACATATTGTTGAAGTACATCCTGAATAGAATCCAACTTATCTTTGTTAGAATCATTCACCTTAATCTTGATACCACCATCAATCTTTTCTGAATATACAGAATTCTTATTTGCAAGGTCTTCAATAGATTTGATAGTATCATCCGCATGTTCAAGATCACCAAATTCAAATCTAAGCATCTTTTCATTGCTTTCATTGATATTTAATGATTCATTCAATGTTTCTACTAAACTTTTCATATATATTTTAATTAACGTTAATTTTAAAAATACGTTAAAAGGTAATTAGCAAAATCTTTACCATATACCTTTATCTTGTTTCTGTTCTTTACCGTTTCACATTTCTTTACCCATTCTAGAACTTTAATATAGTTCATGATTGTATTCTTAATGCAATCACTATCATCATAAGAACTATCTAATGATGGACAATTGAAATTAGTTATGCTATTATGTTCTTTAGATGGGAAGTTGTTATACTTAATATACTCATTCAGAAATTCTATCAGCAAATCTATCAAATCATAATTTGGATATTTAACATTATTTTCATTTACTGTCATCCAAGAATTGTAATATACTAAATCACCTAACATTATCTTCAACCATGAATCCATGGCATCCTTATACTTTTCAAGACAACTCTTTTCACCTATATTAGATTTTCCATTCAATAGATTATATTGGTTAGTACAAGAATTACAAGTGGAAATAGTAGAAGGTAAATCAGTACCATCTGTACTGGTATTCATGATAGTCTGCAATAGTTTTGTTGCTTCATCGTTTTCATGATTAGCAAAATATTTCTGTACAGCATCATATACATTATTAGGTACTGCTTGCTTGTTTTCTTCTGTTATAGCTGTATACTTCAATATTATTTTGAAGAAAGTTTGTGGAAAGAAATAGAAATCATCTTCTGTAAACTTTAGATCTGATATCTCATTCTTATTGAAGAAAAAATTCAAGTCAATACTTTTCTTTTCATCATCAGAAAGTTCTTCAAAATATGAAGTTATATTTGGCTTATCATTTTCTCTATCGTAGAATAGATAATCAGGCAAGTATATGTCATCATCTTTTTCTGCTAATGACTGAATATCATTACCAGTATGGTCCTTTGTTCTAGTACACCATTTATATAAAGTTTCATTCAAATAATATTCTTTGCTTGGTCTGAAACCTTCTATACCTGTACCATAAACACTATTGTCTGTAAGTGCTTTAATCAAGAATTTTCCCAATTCTGAAGTACTATTAGATAGCAATTCTTTTGTAATTGGCACATATATTCTAGGCATGTCAAACTTGTTAGCGCCGCTATCCTCAAGCATCAGATACTTAGGACCTAAAACTTCACCTTCAACAAAGCCATCACCATATTCTAGTGTTATGTAATTTTCTTCAAACCATTTAATACCCATTGCATTAATGCAAAGGAGATATTTTCCTCTGCAAGATTTAGGTATGCAAATATCATCTATGAACTTTACAACAAATGGTTGAAAATTATTTAAAAATGAATAATTCATGTTCGTATTTCTTTGGTTATTTAAAAATAGTTTCATAAGTTATAGTTCAATAGATGTTGAACAAAAATGTTCACACAGGGACGTTAAAATTATCTTAGCTGATAGAATATACTTCAGTATACTTTTACGCTCCCTGTGTGACCCAGGCACTTTATAGGGGAACTTAATTATTATCGTACAGAAATAATCAATTTATCCTTCTTTGCAATTTCAAAAGCTTCTTTCATCCCCTTTTCAAATGTACCATTATTAACTGAACTACCAGAGCATAAATGTGAAATGATGATATCTAGTTGAATGAGGGCTTCTGGAGATGGAATTACATACTTCCATTTTCCATCATACTTGATTACCATCTTAGTTGCATTTGATTTCTGAGCATCCTGAACAAATTTGAACATTGATACCCAGTATTCAGTATTTTCCTGAGATTCAAGATCCATGATAGGCATATTTTCTGTATCAATGTTCTTTACAAAATATGTAGGAGTGTTGGCAAATGACATAACAGATACTACACAGAAAATAAAAGTAACAAAAAACTTCTTCATAATCATTATTAATATTTAAATTAAACTTCTTGTTTTGAATTATTTGTTATTTATTTGAACGAATCTAATATAGAACAAACATAAAAAATTTCAAAAACTTATTATTATTTATAAAGCTTATATAAATAAAAATCTATAATGAAAAATTTAAGTCAGTATCTGAATGAAGCATTGATTATGGAACTTAGTTCTGAATTATTAGGTCGTGCTTCAAAGGCTGCTAGAGAGAAAGGCAGAAATGCACAAGCAAACAAATTTGCTGTTGCCGCTGGTAAAGCCCTTGAAAAGGAGCTTAAAGGTTGGAAACCTGGTCCTGATGCAAAAAACTGTGGTAAAGTAGTTGCTACTATTAAAGATATGACTTCTAGTAATAGTGCTGTCAAAGCTTTAGCTAAGGCAGATCCTGCATCTAGCACACATACAATCAAATTCCCTGTATTAAAACAAATTACAAGTGGTAGTGATGATGGGGCTTTTAAATTTATAAGATGGGAAGATGTCAAAGTTCCTAAGGCAAAATTCTACATCTATAAAGATGAATATCATCAGTGTTTGCATATTGGTACACTATCAGACTTGCTTGGTCTTTTAGGTTCTGCTTATTTTGACTACGAAGATTTTGATGCTAGCTATATAGTTAAATCATTTGACAATATTAAAGATGCAGTAAAATATGCTAGAAAAAGCGGTGAGAAGTTCTATGATAGTGATGAATTCATGGATGGCGTAATGAATGGTGAATATACAGATGATGATCTTTATTGGGATGGCCCAGGTAGTAGTATTATTGATATAATGCTTGATTGGACAGATATTTTAAACTTACCTGATGATTGGCAAGCTAAAGAGGACTCTTCTTATGATTAAATACAAAAAATGGAATCCTATAGGATTCCATTTTGCTTATCTAAATATTTGTTTATGTTTCTTTCTAATTTATAAGGTTCTATCATCTTATAAATATCTTCTTTAGTCCAATATTCCATTTTGAAATCTCCAGAATCTATTATTTCTTTCCATCCTTTTCTATAACTATTTATCATTAATCTAGCTTCTAGAATTTTTACTTCTTCTGGATATTTGTAATGTTCTGAATGAATTCCTTCCCATAAAGTTTCTGCAGAGTTGAAATGGCTTCTATCACCATCATCAAAAACCATATTTACTATTTCATCAACATTCGTTGTAATGAATTTGTTTGATATTACTTCAAATGTATCAACATTAAATATTGTCTGATATAATCCTGTTGGAACAAATCTGAATGAACCCATTTGATTCTTTGACAAATCCACTCCATTCAATCTCTCTTTTGTATGGTTCAATATAGTATTTGCCCACATAATCTTTACCCCAACTTTATACTTTGATTCATCTTTTCTATAATCAGGACAGTAATATCTAAATTCAGTGTATTCTTTATCTTTCATCATCATGAAGTCAACTGCGGCAAACTTTAGCTTATCATCATCCAATGGGTCTTTATAAGGATACAATATAGATACAATGAAATAAGATTTGCTTGTAACACTTTCTGTATAAGAGAATACTTTGCTTATCATTGCTTCCAACTCTTCTATAGTATCAGTTTTTATAGCAATATCTATATCTCCATTGTATTCACCATCTTTCTTCTTACCTATTGATCCAATGCAACAATATTCCATATCGGGATAATTATCCAACAATTCTTTTATAACTAATTGTTGCAATAATGGGGCAACTTCTGATTTGATTGGGGTTGCCCTATATTTTCCTTGTTGAAATAGATTTCCACTCATTTAATTAATTTTCTTTTATAAGAAAATAGAAAAACAAACAGTGGATTTAATTATTAAAATTGTATTTTTAAATAAGCAATAGAAATGTAATATACATGATATTTGGTAACTTAAGTAACGTATTAGAAGGAAATAAGACTATATATGAACAAGCTAATGATATGATGCCTATACAACAAACCCAAATGCAGATAAAAGAACCTGGTCATCTTGCAAAAATTCTGTATAAGCTCAGTCATTATGGTATGAACTGGACTTCTGATGTTGTAAAGAACATGAAAGCAGTACCAGCAGACAAGTTGATGCAACCAAAGGATATTGGTGTAATGACTTCAAACTTGTATGCTGGTATAATGGATAACTGGAAACAGAAACCAGAAGAAGACAAGCCATTTAGAGAAAAGACTCTTGAACAGAAGAGAGATGTTTTGAGAAAGATGGCTATGAATCCAGAAATCGAAGATATATTGGATATCATGGCTAATGAATGTATAGTTTATGATGATAATGATGTTTATATTGGAGAACCTTACATTGAACCAAGTGTACTGCAACAGTTGAATGAGAATCATATAGAAGAGATAAAGAATTGTGTAGATACGAGTTTCTATAAGATATACATGCTTCTTGATTGGAAAAACAAAGCTTGGGATCAATTCAAAAGATGGTTGATAGATGGAGTAATAGCTTATGAAATTGTATATGACAACATTGAGAATCCACATACAATCATTGGTATTATCCCTATAGATCCAGCTACTATTACTCGTGTTATTGATAATGGTATACAATACTGGGTACAGTTTAAAGATGTGATTGGACAAGAACGTATCATGCTTGATTCACAAGTAATATATATCAAATATGAAGATAGTGGAGTAATAGACAGACAATCATATCTTGAACGTCTGATTCGTCCATTCAACATATATAGAATCATAGAACAAGCACAACTTATCTGGACTGTAACTCAAGCAAGCTTCAAGACAATGTTCACCATACCTGTAGCTGGGATGAACAGAGCAAAAGGTATGCAAACTCTGAACTCTGCTATGGCCAGATATAAAGAAGATATAGACTTCAATACAGAAACTGGTGAACTTAAAGTAAATGGTAGAACTAATCTTCCATTCAATAAAGAATATTGGATGCCAGAAAATGAGAATGGAAAACCAGAGATAGAGACACTTGTTGACCAAGGCCCAAGCCTTAATGATAGTGAACAACTTAAGTACTATCTTTCTAAGCTATATAAGATGTCTAAGATACCAGAAAGCAGATTTGATAAAGAAAATGCTGCTGCTTGGTTTGGAACTGATCCAACTCAAACCCTTCGTGATGAAATAAATTTTGGTAGATTTGTTGATAGACTTAGAAATGTATTTTCCATGGTAATCATCAAACCTATTCAAATACAAGTTGCTCTTTCAATTCCAGAAATGAAGAATGACAAGAGAGTATTGGATGCTATCATATTCAGATATAATTCATATAATCAGTTTACTGAGATGATGGATCTTGAAGTTACCAACAAACGTCTTGAAACAATTGGTATGCTTAAAGATACATTTACTACAACTGATGCTGAAGGAAATGAAGACAGCTATTTCTCTATGAAATTCTTACTTGAAAGATATCTGAAGATGTCTGATGCTGATTTTGAATATAACCAAAAATGCAAATGGTTAGAGAAGCAAGAAAAGGGTGATGCTGAATCAGAAGAAGAGGAAAATGGTGAAGAAGAAATGGGTGGAATAGATTCTGGTTCGGAAGATGCAGGAATGGAAGATGATGGATCTGGGGATGCTGGAGGAGATTCAGAAATGATGGGTGATGTACAACCTGACAATTCAGCTGAAGGTGGATCAGGAGAAATGTAAAATAAAATAGAATAAAAAATGAAGTCATTATTAGAATTTATTACAGATAGAGAAAATATTCCTAAAAGAGATAAAGATATACCTAAAATAGATAAAGAAATAGATAATTTATCAGATGAAGCTTAGTAATTGTGAAATAAGACCAGGAGTTGTAGTTACTGCTGATGATCCAAAGAAAATGGGTCGTATAAAAGCTGTAGTTCCTGGTTGGTTCAATAATGCCTCTATGCATGAAGAAGATATGTTTTGGATTGCTCCATTTACTAGTGGATCAGGATATCAACGTGTCTCTAAATGCATAGAGGGACAAAAAGTATGGATATTGCATGATTCCACAAATGAATATGAATATTATTATGTCACAATGTGGGAAACAAACATCAATACTACTGCCGCTCAACAGGATTTTGATTATGATGTATTAGTGTCAAGATCTGGTAAAAGTGTTGGTGCTCAGATGTTCTATACTGGTAATCAAGGATTTGTAACAAGAATAGGAGAACATGCTCAAACGCAGATAAATCAAGCTGGTGATATAGAAAACAAATCTAATGGTACTGAAATATCTATAAGAGGATCAAAAGCATTTGTTGGATTGTCAGAAAAATGTGAAGATCCAATAGTTAGAGGAAATAAATTATATAAGTTATTATCTGATTTGAAGGCTGGATTAGATGAATTGAATAATGCGGCTAATGGAAATCCTTATACAATAAATTTATGTCCAGCAATACTTAAATGTTCTAAAGCTATATCAGATACCATAGATGAAATGAATTCAAAAACATCATTTGTAAGTGAATAATATATGGGTGCAATACCAGGACAAATGCAAGCAAAATGCATTGATTATGGACAGAATTTCTTAACAGGACAAGCAACTTCAGTTATTGCTGCTACTGGTATTGATATAGAAGCTGGCAATTTGAAACAGTTGGCAGATGCTGTACAAGACAAGACTATGTCTATGGTTTCTGACTTGAAGAATACAGCTACTAAAGAAGTAACTAAAATTGGAAGTCAGATAGGTGGCATGGCTGGTAGCTTAGTTGGTGCTGGATTATCTGCTATGCAAGGAGCTTTTCAAACAGCAGATGTTGCTAAGCAAGCGGTTGGAGAACTTACAACGTATGGGGTTCAACTTACTGCTAAAATCGGTACTAATATAGCAAGTATGATTGCTGCATTTCCTGCACAAGTTACCAAGAAAGCTACTGCTATAGCTGCAGAACAATGTAAAGAAGAACTTCAACAACGATTGAAAGAAGTGATGGGTACACCAGCAGAAGAGCATGCACAAAAGGAAGCAGAAAAGGAAAAAGAAAACAAAACAAAGAAAGCAATAACTTGGTGTAAGAAAGCTGTAAAAGATGTCAATGAATTCAAAGATAAGACACTGTCATCTATTCAGAAAGATTGTGAAGATATATCTGCTTTGATGATACAAGGTCCAGGTTGGGTAAACAATCAGATGAGTGGTGCTATTGATAGTGCTAAAACATATATGTCTGATTATGCCGATGGCAAAATGAAAGATATTCAGAATCATTATGATGAAGCTGTGAATAATTCTGCTTACGCCGCAGCTACAACAATGAAGAAAAAACTTATAGATCCAACATTAGAAAAAGCTAAAGAACAATTTAATGATCTTGGAACATCAACAAATAAGACAAAGCAAAAAGCTAAGACAGCTGTTCAAAAACAGTTGTTCAAGCTTGCAGGAAAATTAGGAATATCACCAAATGGCTAAAGAATTTGAATTTGACCCAGTAAAGAGAGATAAAGGAGGAAAAGAGGCAGAAGCGGTCATCTGGAGCTGCTCAGTACTTGAAAAGGCTGTAGATGCCATGAAGAAGGGTTTGCCATTGAAAGCAAACCCTTTTATTGGTAAGAATACTAAGTTATTGAAGCCAGATCTGGTCTTCAAGCGTACACAAGAAGAGATAGAAGACTATATGCATTGTATGGAAGATCCATTGTACTTTGCTACTAAATGCTATCTTATGACTCCAACTGGTTTGCAACCAGTAATACTTCGTGACTATCAGGAAGATTATATGAGGCATCTTCAGAAAAACAGATTCAGTTTGTTCTTGAGTTGCAGACAAAGTGGTAAAACATTTTTAGAAAATACAAATGTGAAATTTTTGTTTACTAATTCATTCATAAACAATTATAGCATTAAGTTTGGTAAACAAAAATTTACATATCTCTTTAAGAATTTCAAATATGTAAAAAGTGGATCTGATTATTTGTTTGAATTGCCTTTTTATGAGTTTCAAAACTTGTTTGATGATACTGTTTACTGGAAACTGAAATACAATCTATATAAGAAAAAGAAATATCATGCAGTAGAAGTTGTCGACTGGTTAGAATACAATTTTTTATTCCACAAGAAACTTCTTGACAATTACAAAACAACTAAAGAAATAGATATTTCCAATTATGGAATAAAAGTATTGACAGATGTTGGATATCAACCAATATCATACATTTACAATACTAAACCATTTGCAATATATAAAGTAATCCTTGAAAATGGATATTCTATAGAATGTGCAGACAAGCACATGTTGTTTGATGATAATTTGAATATAGTATATGCTGATGAACTTGTTGAAAGTGTTTCTAAAATAATGACAGATAAAGGACCATCTGTAGTAAAGTCTGTTTCAATATCCAAAGTAAAAGTATCTATGTGTGATGTTTCTGTGGATCATCCTTATCACAGATATTATACTAATGGAATATTAAGTCACAACTCAACAACAACAGCTATATTCTGCCTTTGGTCGGTATTGTTCAGAAATGATAGAAATGCGTTGATACTTTCTAAATCTGGTCCAGCTGGACAAGATTTGATAAAGAAGATAAAAGATATGTACTTGTATCTTCCTTATCATTTGAAGCTTGGTACTTTGAAGTGGAATCAATCAGAAATAGCTTTTGACAACAACTCTACAATATCTACTGAAGCTTTCTCTCCTACTGCCGGTCTTGGTAAGACAATAAACTTCTTGATACTTGATGAGTTTGCTTGGTGCCCACCTAATGATGTAGAATTATTCTACAACAACATTCTTCCTACTGTTACTGCAGATACAAGCTCTAATATATGTATCATGTCAACACAGAACGGATTCAATTTGTTCTATAAGCTATGGCATGCCGCAGAAACAGGAAAGTCTATGTATGCTCCATTTAAAGTAGATTGGTGGCAAGTTCCTCAATGGGATCCAGAAAATCATATTTGGAAGAAGAGAGATAATGCTTGGAAAACTATGATGGTTGGTGTCTTAGGTTCTGAAGAAGCTTTCTACTACCAATACGGTACTCAATTCTCTGCATCAGATAAATGTCTTGTATCAAGAGAATGCTTAGGTAAGATAAGAGATTTGACTTATCTGTTTGAGACACCTACAGATGATAGTTGGTATTTCAGCTTACATAAGACAGAACTTAAGTTCAAGAAAGATTATGACTTGCATTGGTTGAAGATAGGATGGTTCATCATATTGGTTGACTTAGCAGAAGGTGGTGGCAATGACTTTACAACGTTCAATATAATAGAAGTAATAGGAAAAGACAAGTTTGAACAAGTAGGATATTGGCATTGCAACACCATAGATTTGGAACAAGCTAGCTTAGAGTTTTGGGTATTGTATGGACAGCTATTCAATCCTAATAAGACTATAGTGTCAGTAGAATGGAATACTTATGGGGCTTTATTCTACAACTATCTTAAGAATTTGAATGAACCTGAATATATGCCAGAAGCAAGTTGGAGATGGCAAGTAAACCCATTAGGAGAATTTGACTTGGCTAACTTGATAAGATATAAGAAAGGCAGTCAAGAAGACAATATTGCTAACTTGAATGGATTCAAAAACAGCAAGACAATTCCTGGAATCAGATTAAGCCATGCTACTAAGATATCTGCATGTGCATTGCTTAAGATGATGTTAGAGAAGTTTGATGTCATAATAACAGATTTGCTTACCGTTTCAGAGCTTGAGAATTTTGAAGATAAGAATGGAAATGGCAGCTATGCCGCGGCATACGGACATGATGATTTGATAATGACTTTTGTACAACTTCCACTTCTTAAGAACACTACAAAATATAAAGATTTCATAGAAGAATGGGAGATAGAAATGAAAGCTACAGGTCAATGGGAACAAATAGAAAAAGAAGAGTCAGAAATGAAGAAACTAGATATGCTTAAGAAGATAGCAGATATGATGGCCAATGTATTGCAGAAAAGAAAAGAAGAGAAACAAGTAACTGTATCATTGAACAACAGAAATCTACCTACTGCTACTGCTGTAAATTCTTCTGATATATATAGAGAAGCACAAAGTAATGCAAGTACCAGTATACCTAACATGTATACAATGTACAATACAAGTATGCAACAAGGATTACCATCTATGAATGACTTTTATGGGTCACCTAATGGATATGGAAATGAACCAAGCATATATGATATGCCAGGACAATACAACCAAGATCCATTGAGAGCTAGATTCAGACAATTCAACTAATTAAAACATTCACCAGGATGGCGGATAATTCAATCACCTGATAAATTATACTTATTAGCAATTATCCGCTCCCTGCGCATCCCAGCCGCCATCCTGGTGATTGCTTTGCTTATTCATTACATCTAATATCTTATTGTATTCTTCATCTGTAACATTTATGATAATATCATCATTTGTTCCAAATTTTCCATCAGAACCAGGAAGTTTATGTTCATATTTTTCTGACCACACTTTTGTCAAACCAACAGAAGTGAAAACAGCTGCTACTGCTGTTATATAAGCTGCCATTGCTGTCAAATCCGTAGTTATGGTATGATTATACCAAGCTTCTATAGTAAGAGAGAATATTGGTACAGCAAGCAGTAAAGTACCAATGAATGTAACAACAACTAAAAAGAAACTTTTGCTGCTATATCCTGAATTTTGCTGAACAAGCTTACTGAAGAAATTTCCTTTTACTATTTTCTTTATATATACGGTCATTTTAGAAAAGTCCATAGTTTAAGTTAAAATATCTATCTGTATAAAAATCTTCAGAATATACAAAAAATGACAGAACTTAATGTCCTGTCAGCATCAACCAAAGGAGCAATTCTCCTTTGGCATTTTGGATCTTAAATGTCTAATAATTTACTTTGTTGCCCACAAAGGTATAGATCCAGTGCAGTTCATCAAACCAAGTTCTGCAGATACCTTCATGTTTCTCTTGATGGCATTTAGAATTTTCTTCATGGTTTTCATTTCCTTTAATTGATTAAATTGATCTTGACATAGTCATTGCTTCACCATACATAGCCATAGCTTCCTTGTATGAATCCCAAAATTTCTTAATTAACTTCTTCATAGTTTTCATTTCTTTTAAGTTTTGTTTTTATAATTCATCTCATTTGATGGATAGCATATTGATAATGCAATTACCCTCAAATAGATTTCTCTTATTTTCTTTAATATCTTCATGACTAATATATTATATATTTATCATTCAAATTAAATATAGATTTGGGTTTAAAAAACAGTTATAAAAATAAAGGAAATTTTTGAAAAAGTCATAATTAATTGATGTAGGTCAATTGCAATGATAAATTTATTTTTAATTTGATTGAAATCAAAAGTCTAAATTGTCTAGCAATTTTTAAATAGAATATAAAATACCCTATGAGAAATTTTGTATCATTACGTTATGTTCATGACAATGCTCCATCTATATGGAAATATATGACAGAGCATAATTGCATACTGAAAAAATTTGGATCCACTATATATGAAGGAATATTAGATGAAGGAAAGTACTTGAAATATTTGTCAGATGATGATAGTCCTTCTATTACAGTGGAATGTTATGTGAATCCAGATTCTACAATACTGCTTACTGTAGATAATAATGATTATATAGATAGAGTGAAAAGTCTTTCTAGTAAAGTAGAAGATATAATTGCAAATCCTAAATTATATTGTGAAGCTATAAATATGATAACAATGATTCCTATGGTTGAAGGAAATACTTGGAAAGATAAGATAAAGTATGTATTAGAAGAAGGAGAGGAAGAAGGTCAAGGTATGGATGATGCAGCTTCAGAAGAAACATCAGATACAGGAGATGATGGAAATACTGAAAACAATAGTCCTGCATTAGGTCAAGATGGAGCTAAAGATGATGCTAAAGCTAAGCAACGTTCTGAAATTAAATTTAAGATATTTACTGCGCCAGATAAGCAAGTAACGGATTTGAAGGAAGGTGAGAAATATCTAAAGATAGAATATGTATATAGAGACAAGAAAGCTGGAATAGAAATAGATTTCTTAATAGGTAAAAAGAAAGAAAATGGAAATTGGCAACTTTATATTGGCAAACCAGGTTCAGCTAGTTATGATGATGACCCATATAAATCATTAGAGACAAAAGAATTGTCAAAAGCAATAAATAAAGCTGTTGATGAAGCCATGGACTTGATAGAAGAAGTTAAGAAAGATAAAGATAAATGGGTACAATTCTATACATATAAATAAATATAAACAAAGAGCATTCTAGAATGCTCTTTTCTTTTTAGAGCCATTAACCGGGTATGATCCGATAACCTTCTGTTTACAAAACAGATGCTCTACCAATTGAGCTATAATGGCATATAAAATCAAATATGGCATCAGATGTGCAAACTATCATGACCATATTCTAGTAATACATTGAGCTATCAGGAGTACCCGTAGATTGCACTGACACCTCTAACAACTGCCTAGTTAAATGCTAGGTCCTCTCTATTACTTGTGGAGATGATGGAGTATGATTCCATATAATCTGTCTTGCAAGGACAGTGCTCTATCCATTTAAGCTACATCCCCATTTCTAGTACTTATTCATTGTACTAAAATATATTCTGTAGCGAATTATATGCAGAATAATATTTTATATATGTACAATGAAGTAAGGTTGGCAGGTACTAGAACCTTCAAGTGATTAGCTTGACCATATCCATTTTGAGTAGCGTTCAAAATCAAAGATTTATCACGCCGCCTCTAAATAATCGTTGCCGTTTGCTGGCACCCTGGGACTCGAACCCAGGACCTTGAACTTAACGGGTTCCTGCTCTACCAACTGAGCTAAGCACCAATCAATTCTTCACAGTGAATTACTCTGTTAGTGATGGGTGTGGGAGTCGAACCCACTATTGTACGGCTTATGAGACCGACGTGATTTATAAATATCCGTTTCACTCACCCACGATATATAGTTAACTATTTAAATAATAGTATTTTCTTTTAAATATTTCAAGAATTCATTAAATTTTTCTTTAACAAAATTTTTATTTGCCTTCCCCATATCTTTTATAATATAAGGTGTCCAACCACATTCTTCAATTTCTTTTATCTTTATTTTATCCCTATTTTGTGTTTGTTTAACAGAATGTGATTTTGTAATTTGTTTATAATGCCATGGGCCATTCCATAATACCGCAAATTTTATATCTTCTATTATTATATCTGCATCCCATCCATTAAATATACATTCATTATGTTTAATATTATTAAAATATTCTTCACATAATTTACAGAATTCAATTTCATTTTTACTACGTCTTAAATCACCTTGATGTTGTATTCCTTTGCAACCACCATTATGTAAACCTAACCAACTTTCTTTAGAAAATAATTTACCATTGATATAATGATATCCCTTTAATTTTAATTTTTCAATTTCTTTATTTCGTTTATCTTCTAATTCTTTTAATTGGGATAAATTCAATAATTCCCTTTTAATTATTTCTATTTTCTTTGTTAGTTTTTTATATTCATAATATTCATCATCTATTTTATTAGAATTATGTACCTTATTTATGTGTTTTGGTTTACATTCATCACACATACAAGTTTTTATTGATGCTCTTGATGATATTGTTATTTCTTTACCACATTCAATGCATTTCGCTTGTTTAGTATTTCCTGTAGATAATTTTCCTACATAAGAATGTGAACATTCAAGACTACAAAAATATTTTTTATTTATGTCAAATTTATTTTGTCTTTCCTTAATTTTAAATTCTTTTCCACAATTAAAACATTTTACATTATATTCTAATAGTGGATTTTTTCTTTGATATGCAATTTGTAATGCTATGCCAGAATTTTTTGAACATTTAGCAACACGTTCATCAGTTTCATTTGTAAGGCCTGAATTCCACATTAATTTATGGTTTGGATTCATTTTACAATATTTTTCATGTTGCTTTACATTTTTATATTCTTTATTGCAATATCTACATTCCATAATTTTAATGATTGTCAGACTACTTGGCAGTCTGACAATTTGTATGTTATTTCAAAGAATTTTCGGGGCCGAGGCATGTCCTTAAGTACCATCGTATGGGACATTTTATCAGTTTCTCCTAATCTTCAACGTGCTATATTATGAGGTAGCGCTACTTCTCTTTTCAACGTTCCATGAACTAGTATACTCCCTGGTACGGACTCGATGTTTAATTGTACTCCAGGAGGGACTTGAACCCCCGACCACTTGGGTATAAGCCGAGCACTCTAACCAACTGAGTTACTGGAGTATTTATTTATATTAAATATAGAACAACTATATCCAAAATTTCAAAGAATTTTGTAGGTGGTATAGGACTTGAATCTATGACCTCTTGCTTATCAGGCAAGCTATCTAACCAACTGATATAACCACCTAAATTGTTGGACCACGGAGGTTCGAACTCCGAATGACAGAACCAAAATCTGTAGTGTTTCCAATTACACCATAGTCCAATTTATTTGCGGAGCATAAGGGACTCGAACCCTTAGTTTTACTAGAGTGACAGTCTAGTTCCCTTACCAACAGGGCTTAATACTCCCAATACTGATTAAAGTCTCAGTTAGCTGCACATCAATCTCCTATGTGGCTTTTGCAATAACTTTAGTTGCAAGCAACATAAAGCGTTGATTATATCTAAATTGCTCACACATCACTTTGTCATGATTTTCATTTGTTCTTTTGACCCAGTGGGCAGAGAGAGATTCGAACTCCCGAAGGCCGAAGCCATTTGATTTACAGTCAAACCATTTTAACCACTTATCTATCTACCCAATTTTATTAGTAGCCGCAGCGAGAATCGAACTCGCCTTGACAGATCGAAAATCTGTAGTACTAACCACTATACGATACGGCCATTTAGTACACCCTTATTCCATTCTGCAGCAATGGGAATGTACAAGGTCAGTAGGTTGACCAGCCTCCATATTGGTTTATTTAAGAGAACCAACGTTAAACTGTTTTGATTAAACTCTTTCGTGCCAGAAGTGAGAATCGAACTCGCCTTGACAGATCGAAATCTGTAGTACTAACCACTATACGATACTGGCATTCAAATTATTATTTTTGACATAATTGCTTGATCTTATTCTTAATTCTTTCTAGTGTTACACTAGATTCCTCATTAAATTGATCAGTATCAATAACTGCATCTATTACCATAAGCAATTGCATGAATCTCATATCTGGAAACATCCAGGCAAATTGCTTTGTAATATCCAATATCTTAATGTTTGCTTCTAATCTTGTCATAATAATTATGTTTTAATGTTTTATAACTTACATATATAATATAGATTTGATTTATCAGTATTTCAAAGATCTTTCAAAAAATTTTCATTTTTTTTTTTGTTTATCAACTTTTTTAAATCAACAAAGAGCAACACATTTCTGCATTGCTCTTGTCTTGATTGTATTGTTGAATGTTTAAACAGTGGAGGCATTGTTTAAATTATACACATACAAGACTTGATATGTATAATTATATGTTCTCATTTGTTTAATATTTCTATGTTCATTAATTAATTATAATCTATAAATAGATAAATGGTCTATAAATTTTGGTTAAATATTGTTAAAATTACTTTTTTACATTCTTTAATGAATCATCAGAGAATACATATAAGAATTTTGAACCTTTACTTAAATACAAATTAGTACGGAATTGTATACCAGTAATAAGCTTATCATCAACAATACACATAACTGGATATACATTAACAACTGCTGTACCTTCTCCTGTCTTTACATACATATCCTTTTCAAGAGTAATAATTTCTTGATTGAATATGGCATCCATCTTTTTAAGTTCTCTATCCATTTCATCAGTCAAACCCAACCTTTTAAGTTCTTTATTTGCATATAATACATTCTTAATGGTAAGTTTCTTATTTTCAATAGATGCATCTTGATCTTTAAGATATTTATTAATATTGATTAGGTCAACAAATCCACGTTGGCCAACACTATAAAGATCTGCTTTATTCTGGATGTCATCGTAAGCTTGTCTTGCATTATCATCATTTACTGCATAATAAGGACCATCACCAATAACCTTCTTACAAGCAGCCTCAAGTTCTTTATGCCGTTTCTTAGAAAAACCTACTTTTGTAAACAAATCCTTCAAAGTATCAAATTCTTCTGCATTCTTGATAATATAAGATGAATCAAGTGATTCATAAATAGATTGTACTAATGATTTCATTTTATTTCTTTTTATTTTTTTTTTTTTATTTCTTTTTAATGATGATTAAAAATAATATATAGATATCACATATTTTGAGATAGGTGTGTCCATCAATTCCACTATGGAAGTAATAAAATAAATTGATAGCAAGTACGTACTTCTTGCATCAGACCTTCGTGTAGAGTTTACATGGTGTTTTTAGTTATTTATCCTTAGTATGCACCGTATTTACCCACAGCTTTAAGCATACTTACCTTCATAACTCGTCTTTCTTCCTTCTCTATTCAAGATTGCTATCAATTTGTACTCCGAACGGGGATCGAACCCGTACAACCATTCCTGGTCAAGGGATTTTAAGTCCCTCGTGTATACCAATTTCACCATCGGAGCATTTAGGAATTACAAAAGGTGACGCTACCGGTGTCTGCACCTAAAACTTCATTCCTGTCCATACATATAGTTATCCAGATAGTATATTATGGTGGTTTCATCTAACTTACTGACTTCTTTAGAATTCGTTAGAAGTTCTGAAGCGATCTGTTTAAGCAGATCCATAACTCGTTTACTAATCATACTTTATTCTCTTTAGGATAACATAGAGAGCCATTAGACTTCCATACTAATGTTAGACTTTCATAAATTACATTATTTCAACGATTGTGGGAATAGTGGGACTCGAACCCACACGCTATTGAAGCACCAGATCCTAAGTCTGGCCTGGCTACCAATTACAGCATATTCCCAAATTAGTGGCGTAAGATGGGCTCAAGCCAACGACCTCATCAGCATGAATGATGCGCTCTAATCAACTGAGCTATTACGCCATTGTGGGCATACCCTATTTTATAGAATTACTTCCCACATAATTCAACCATCTTAAGCAGGTGTACGAATCTCATGACAATTCGCTTGGGCGATATATTCTCTTATAATCAGAATGTTTTACGATGCTTTAAACTACTGAGCCATACAGGCCCTGACTGCATAGTGAACTTAAATGAATCAATTAGTTTAACAAGCGTTACCAAACCTTATACTTGTTATTTCATTGACATTTAAAATACAAATGTAGGGAGGCGGCCATAGGTTTGGCTTCCTTCATCCGCGCTTTGTATATGTTTCATGCAATTACTGTGCACATAATTGCACTACTCTTCTCAGCTACATTGTTTTTATTCAATCACCAGTATATTCTGATCACGTTTGGGGTTCCTTAGAGAATCGAACTCTAATAAGGAGAACCACAATCTCCTGTCCTACCATTGAACGAAAGAACCCATATATATTAGCAATGTTTATGCTACATTATTAATATAGAAATTATCTTCTAAAGTTTCATCGTAAATATCATCATATTCTTGAATTCCTTCATTGATAAGTTTCTTGTTGTTGACACGTTGCAACTTGATTTTTCGCTTAGCATCAATTTTGTCTGATACATAAGTACGATATCCAGAGCCATTCTTCAAAAACCTAGCCCACGGATCACATTTCTTCATTTCTCTCCATGAAGTTGGTCTTCTCAAATTAGGAATCATTATTGTACGTCTGATTTTCTTACCATTGGCATCATTCATGTTGAATGAATATTCTTTCTTACCATCAGTAAAAATACTATCAAACATGAACTTCTTACAACGAGAATTCCACTTTGATTCAGTCTTCTTTCTTCTCCAAGCTCTATTTCTAATGTTACTCATATATTAACAACATTTTAAAATTAAAAACTTGCACACCGGACTGGAATCGAACCAATACCTGCAGTTTTGGAGACTGCTAGCCTAACCATTAACCGACCGGTGCGTATGAAATTTGTAGGGTAGACCGGACTTGAACCGACGACCACTGCATCCCAAATGCAGCATTCTACCAACTGAACTACTACCCTTTATAAAGATATTAGAGCATCAGACGAGATTCGAACTCGCGAAAGCCTTCTGGTTGGAAGCCAGATGTGCACCACCAACTACACCACTGATGCATGTTTGAGCAGATGATGAGGATCGAACTCACAACTTCTTCCTTGGCAAGGAAGCACTCTAACCATTGAGCTACATCTGCTTATACTATAACCGGGTTGACTTTGCAATAGGATCTTATTCTCTCGGCATTGCTAGTTCTCCGGTTTATTATGTGGTTCAACAAAGATTCGAACTTTGGACCCTCTGCTTGTAAAGCAGATGCTCTAAACCAACTGAGCTATTGAACCAAAATACAAGAACGAGAGTTTCTATAGTCCTTTTAGCCATCGGTATCTATAGACAACATAGAAAACTTATACTAGATATATTTACTGCAGCATATATCCACTTAATATTTCTATTTGAGGAGAGCAACATTATATCGCGAATATGGTGTCCACTCGACGTATCAATCTCTTTCAATGAACTTCAATGTCATTATTGGTTCTTGTATGTAAATGACTGCCATATTGGATTCGAACCAATGTTGCAGGTTTTGCAGACCTGCACCTAACCACTCGGACAATGGCAGTTATATATTTTGCGGAAGCTGTAGGATTCGAACCTACGGAACCTTTCGGTTCTCTGGTTTTCAAGACCAGTGCAATCGGCCAACTCTGCCAAACTTCCAATTACATATTTATATATTCTTGCGGAAGCAGAAGGATTCGAACCTACGGAACCTTTCGGTTCGGCACGTTAGCAGTGTGCTGGTTTAAACCACTCACCCATACTTCCATACAAGGGATTTGATATTTCAATTGCTGTTCCCTTCTTCAATTGATTTGCAACTTCAATTGATATGATTCAACAATAACAACCTGTTACCAAACAAATTAGGACGATTTGTTTAAATAACTTTGTTAGCCATCATTAATTATCTCTTGAACTTTTTTCGGCTGTCGCCCATACAAAGTAATCTGTGTAATTATTGGTCTAGTCCAATTAAATTCAACCTTCTTACACACGATCAACAAAGACATTCACATGGATTTGTTGATTATCCAGATGTTAATGATGTTGAGCTTCTCATTCTTTTACATTATCAGCAGAGATCTCTTGACTACCATGGTGTTCCATACGGGACTCGAACCCGTGACCCTCCGATTAAAAGTCGGATGCTCTCTAGCCTTGCGGAACCAACTGAGCTAATGGAACTTAAATAAATATTTCAAAGAACTTAATTAGTGGTTCTGACGAGACTCCAACTCGTGACCCGGAATTTAGAAGATTCCTGCTCTAATGCAACTGAGCTACAGAACCAATTAATTTTGTGGGTAAAGATGGATTCGAACCAACAACACCTAGATCTTCAATCTAGTGCTCTACCATTGGAGCTATTTACCCAATCAATAAACAAATTACGGATCTCTAGAAAATCCTGTTAGCATGGATTGCTTTATATCCTTAAGCTATTGGTCTGGCATCCAACTCAGAAGTATTAAGTTCTGGATCTTATTCCATGTATTGTAATTTGTTCATATCAATATTTGATTGACATATATAATATAGAACTTATATAGGATATTTCAAACTTTTATATGCAAAAAATGAGAAAAAATTCCTAATTGTTTACGGAACTTCTTCTCAATCAATATTCATCTAATAAAATAAGAATTATTCCGTTCACTAATTCGTGATCAGATACAATTCATCTATCACGAACTTTACTATGAATGTCTAAACCCACAAGGCATACTACCACACCAAGGTAAGAAGCAACCAAAAGATTGTTTCACTGATGAGACGCTATGTAATTTGAGTGACTTCATTTAAAGTTCAATTTTAATTTTCTTATATTAAAATAAATACAAAAGCATATACCAGACATAGTTTAAATGTTAAATAATATTAATAAAATGTATTGTCAATTTTTAAATATCAGAAAAACAAATATTGTCTACTTTAATGATAAAGCCATTGATCAGAGTCATTCCTACATATAGTGGAAATGTCAAAATAGTTTGTACAACATCGGATTATATCAAATCAACAGATAAAGAATATGATGTATATGATTGCTTTGTAAGAGGCGCCGTACTGTCTCCATTGTCTCATACAATATATGATAAGAAAATAGAAGCTAATCTTCTGTCTTCAAACTACTCTTATGATCTGAAAGAATACTATAAATATTACAACAATGTTTTCTTCAGTAATGGAATGTCTTTTGATGAAAGTAATGTTCAGGTTTTTGACAAGTTAAATCCAATTTATGATAGAAACATAGATTTGGAAATGGGTTGCAGTAGAGTATTGAATGTAAAGAATAACCATAAATTTGAATTTTTTGCTCCTATATATGTAGATGATCCAAATGACTTACCAGATGCATTCATTATAGATATGATATTCACTAATAAAGACAGAAAACTGTATAAGAGAATGAAAGTCAATATAATGGATTATCCAAGAGATAAGAGAAATTATCTATTCCATTATCTTGATTCTTATAAATCTTGTATTGATTCTAAAGTAGCAAATATTTCTGTTGTAAATAAAAACGCAACATATAGTGGTATAGATTTGAATCATGGTGGCATAGCTACAGCTATATCTAATGAAATAGGTAATATGCTATCATCTATGTCAACTATAAATCTTTTTGACCTTTCTTTAGGATTGCAATTCAAAAGAAAGAATATTGCAATGAAGCAAGTATTGCCATTATGCTTCAGTATTGATTTAGATAAAGTACTTGACCAATCAGAAAAAACATTATATAAAGGAGCACAAGTTGAAGTATCCGGTTATTACATATCAAATGGAAACATAATATCTTGGTATGATTGGAGTTGTGACTATGATACACTAAATCAGAACATCCTTAGAATGGACAAGAATACAGGATTGATGAACTACATACCTGGAAATGTTCCTAACATAATGGATAACAAATATCCTAGCTTACATGAAGCAAGAATGCAAAAATATTCTTTGTCTAATAAGATAAGCAAGATGTATTCTAGATGGAAGCTGCAGGCATCACCAGATGAAAATCCATATATCATAAATCTTGCCTTTGCATTTTCTGACAACCAATATTCTAATCTCTTATATAGGGAATTTCCTACTCCATCTTATACCATTTCAGGAATATGTGAAACAATATCATCAGCTAAATCATCTGTAACAGAAGATTATTCACTAATATTTCCTTTAGGAAAAGATATTGATAAGTATAATGACAGATATCCAAACATAACAACTAATTATGAAAACATAATGAATAAGTATGGATATAATTGGTTTAGCTTATGTAATATATCAGAAAATGACAGTTCTTGGGTAGATAATGTATCTTGGGGTACTGTATCAAATGATGAATGCTACTATAATGGTATTTTACACAACCTTACTAACATATATAATACACTTACTAAAGATAATGAAAAAATAGATAAGTTTGGAGTATTTGTAAATCCAAGATTCTCGGTAAAGACTTCAGTGGCTAATGATGTAATGAAACATGCTAATTATACTATATCTACTAGCATGGCTAATCAATTTGAAACAAATTGTAAGTATAATACTACAATCATGTCTTCAATGCTATATAGCGATGCTATTACTAAAGCTGCTTGTGAAGCATTTACCTCTACAAATCCAGCAGATAGCGAAAAAAATGCAGTGATGTCATTGAATGATACATTCATAAAGATAGATCCTGTCAATTCATATTCATATTCAAAATGGTATGTCAATATCAATGATTATGGATTTACAATGGATGATATAAATACTTGGTACAATTATGATGATACAATTGTGGCATTAGAAAATGTATTCTCTTATGAATTAAGCTATGTATATTTCTCATATAGTCATGAAGTACAGAATACAACATTCAATGATGCATTCAACTTATTCAAGAGTGAAAACCTATATAAATTAGCAACTTCAGATTCAGTAGAAGATATTATCAATACATATAAGTCTAATTCTTATGAAATGTTACCTATACATACATTAAAAATGATGGTAGATGACACTTCATCATATTTGTCTTACATTAAGATTGGTGGTCCACTCAGCTATGTTTCTTACAAATATGGTATAAAAGTACACAATGGAAATCCACCTATAGATCCATATAATGATAGTTTTGTAAATGCAAAAAACTATAAATCTTATGTTTTTGCTCCAGGATATGATACATCATCTTATGATTTGATAAATGATCCAGATAAGAAATTCTTATCATATACATTAGAGAACTACATTACTGGAAGTACTTCTACTTATTCTATAGAAAAAGAAAATCCTTACAGTTACTACTGGTATCAGTATACAGATTTTGATATCTGGCAAGATCCAATGGTAAGACAGATTTGCATATCTTCTAAGAATGACAAGAAAATAAGAAATAAGGTTGGTTTCACATATTATATTCCTGAAGAAAACATAGAATCTGGTAGAAGAGAAGGTTTCAGCTATTCATACATATTGTTACAACCATCATCTCTAATAAATACCCAATATGGTTTCAATTTATATAGAGAAGGTGAATTCTTTAATGAAAAATGGATTAAGATGTTGAGTGCTACTGATACTGACCAGATAGCTTATTACTATCTTACTGGATTAAAGAGCAATGGTAGTACAGACAATTATGATTTAACATATTTTAATGTTGTTGGGAAACCTGCTTACAACTTCAGAATGACATTGAAGAACATATACAAAGATACTAGCTACTATCTTACTAAACGTTTATCTTCTAAATCTAGATATACATTCATGCCAGTAGTATATGGAGATAATGAAATATGTGCAACAAATGTATTCATAAAGAAAGATCCAGAATTAGAATTTCATGGTGACAATATGAATGATGAAGATAAGGATAAAGATCTTGATGTAATATGGTGTGATGTGTATAATTTCAGAAGAGTATTGTTGAAGAGTGGAATATCAGAAGATAAGGTACAAGAAAGATTGGATTATGTAAGAAAGATGAAAGCTAAGTTCTTGAATAAAGAACATCTTTATTGGTGGTATAATGAATTGTGTAAAGACTATAACTATGACTACCCAGTTGATATAATAGAAAATTGGTATGACTACTTGTATGTAAAGCAAAGAATAATGTCAAATGACAAAGATGGAAAGATACAGATAGTAGATGCATATACCAAATTGAAGGATATTCATGGTATGGAAGAACAGATAACTGTTTCTGATAAGAAGGTAGATAACCCTTATAGAATATTCAATTACTTCTATGACAGAATAGAATACAAAGGAAATGGAATATGGAAGTTCCGACATAGTGATGAAGATGATTTTGATGTGAATTCATACGAAATAGTGTTTAATATAAATGTTACAAGGCTTGATGATACTATCTATGATAAAGTAATGAAAATAGAAAAGGATGATAGTTCTGAATACAGAGATATATATCTTTATAGATTAGAAAAGTCTGATGAATGGGAAAGAAACATGTTGTCTTCAGAATATAAGATATCCTATGATGTTCAAACTAAGATAGAAGAGTATGATCCGGTAGGTCATGTACTTATTCCACTATTTAACGACATACATGCCCAAGAAAAAGAAGATACAATAATATATGCACATTATTTGTTAAATGATTTGATGAAGACCAAAGTAAACAAAAAAGGAGATACTTGGTACATGTACAGATATAATGCAAATAATGTAAATTGGATGATAGAGATAAATGAGCAAACTGTAAATAATTTGAAAAAACTCTATAAAGATCCAATAATATATTCTAATTATGACAGTGTGAATATTCAGTTAGATAATTTTGGTTATGATGATTTAGGATACAAAATAGATAATTTTGGTACAATAAAGAAAGATGGAACAAATTATGGTTTTTGGATAATAAATATAGATGCTGACAATACAACAAGTACATTCAATGTGATAGCCCAGTATAACATATCAAACGTTCCTGATATTCCAATATATACTTATGACAATAAGATAAAGCTTATAAAATATATAAATGGCGTTGATATATATATAAGAAAGGATTATGTATTTAAAGTATTCAAACAAATGCTTCCATTCTTTAAAATACAACCATCTGTTATATTTGACAGATTGATTACTATAACTAAGCCATCGAATTTCAGATTCATAATGAGATATAAAGAATCTAAATGTACTGTTGATGACCCTAATGTAGAAGTATCAGAAACTAATGTAACTATAGATAAATCAAATACATATCTGCAATATAACAGATACTTTGGAAATATAGTACCATTGATAAATAGAGTGACTTCTGTATCTGACCAATGGTTGTTGAAATTCAAAGATACCATAGAGAATACCAATAGAATGGTAGATACTGGAAAGTACCCATCTATAGGTGATAGTGTCATATATAAGACTTCTTTACAGTTAGATATGAGAAATTCAACCCCAATATATGTGCCATCAAAAAACAATACAATAAAAGATTACAACAATAGAAAGAAAGATAAAAATGGACAAGAAATAAGAGTAAAACTATTAGAGCAAAAACATTTTAATGATTCTGTAATTGTATATTGTGATGATACATTAGAGTGGTCTACTAATAAATTATATTCTTATGATGAAGTGGTAAACAGATCAACAAAAGAACAAGCTTATGCAATATTCTTAATGTTGAACAGGGGTACATTGGTTGATGATATGAATGAAGATCAAAAATTATTTTTATTCAACAGGTATGATTACAAAGTGACATCAACTCCAATGAAGTTGAATTCACTTAATTCTAACAAGCTATATAAAATTCATTACAAATTTGTTTTGAAATAAAAATGCTTAATCCTGATTGAAAGTTTAGAATATCAAACAAATATCTATGTCAATAATCAATATAAACTCATTTGAGTCACGAGTAAGCAATGCTAATTACTTAAGCAACTATACTGATCCTTATTTGAAACAGTCTTTGGCTAACCTTGGCCAAAGACTTTCAACTAAAGGTGATTCTATAAAGAATGACAGTTTCATCATCTCTGATTTGTTTCCTAATTATTTAGGAGATTTCAATCAGTCAAATATAGCAGCTGAATTTACTTGGACTAAGTCATCAAACAGCATAGTTGGTAAGATAGTTGAAGTAGATGCTGAGGAAAATAGTGACAAATCAGGAACCAGAGTTCCTGTAGGATATGATGAGACAAATTCAAATATAAATGGTAATGCTAATTCACAGTTTACTATAGAATCATCAAACAACATTCTTAAGAACATTACTAAAGATCAGTATGGTTCTGAGATTTATCTTAATGATTCAACTGGTATAAATGGTTCATCATATTGGCATAGAAATTCTGCTATAATTGCCCGTACACATGATAAGAATATTGGTAAAGATGTTCTTATCTATAAAGTTGTAGGGCATCATGATTCTGGTAAGTATGGCCCTTATGATAATGAGTATATATGTGAAGAGATAACAGTAGATGGTGAATTTGTAGATGGATTCAGAGTGTTCATGTCTAATGAATCCAATCTGATGTTACCAGAAGATGCTACTTTATCAAATGATCCTTCAACAGAAATAAATCCTAACGAGTATGAAAAGTTAGTATTGATCAGACTTAAGAAGAATCCAAACTATTATATTACTAACACTAATAATGAGCATAAATGGCTGTTAGAAGCATATAAGTGTAATTCCACAAAGATTGATTTAGGTGACTTTACAAGAGTAGACTCTGTAAATTATGATTATGAAGATGACTTGTGGAAGAAGATATCTGACACTTATGATGCAAATGGTAGCTTAACACCATCGGAATTGATTGATTCATTATGCAATCTGATGACAGAGAATACTTATGTATTTACTGATGATGGATCTCCTCTATTCACAAAGAAGTACACCTTACAAGTAGATGAGAATACTGAAACCAATGTTGGATGGTCAGTAGCAAGTTTTTCTCCTATATCAAATAATGAAATTTGCAATAGCGTAGGTGTAGGTGAATGGTACATGGATGATCAGGACGATCAAACCATGATAGAAGAAAAGCTTGAATATTTTGTAAATGATGCTTCACAGCTTTTTCCTATGGTACTTTCTGTATATGATGATATCATGTACAGAGATTCAACCAACATTAAGATAAAGAGACAGATAATTGCTCAGTTATTGTTGTCTGCTAAAGAAGAAGCAAGTACACAATATGGTGCAAAATCTGTAGAAGTTGAAGATTCTTATAGCATTATCATGCCATTAGATTTTGTGGTAAACTTTACTTACAACTCTAATGATTCTTCTATAATATATAATTCACTTTCTTCTTTACAAGTAAATTTCATACAACTTGGAACAGATAAGAAACCTGGTAAAGGAATATTCAAGTACTTGCAGAAAATCTGCAATTATACTGATGCAGATAATGAACAAGTAATATTAGCTCATGGTACTGAGCAGAAGACTATATTATATGATTTCATAATCAGTTATGTAAATGACAATATCATATCTTCTATTGATTGGTATCAGTCATTTATAGTACCTTATATTGGTACAGATGGATATTGGATCATAAATGGAGTAAAGACAGACCAGTATGCAAGAGCTATTAGTTCAAATGGCAGTGGAATCATAATAAAACAAGATACATATCCAAACAATTTTGATCCAAACTCTTCCATCATATATGGTCCGGAAACAGTAAAGAACTGGGATAAATCAAATTGGGAATTGAAAGAATTTGCTGCAAATTACATGGATAGCAATTCCAATGTTGGTGGAGATTCTGTTGTTTCTGTATATGCTTGGGTACCATCTAGTGAATGGTTGAATACCATATCTACTACTGATGATTATTCATATATAAGCAATTCTCTGCTTGTATGTTCTTCTTATATAGATACAATGGAGAAGGATTCAACAGAAAATAAGTATATATGCAAATATGATACTTATTCTGATACATGGAATACTTACTTAACTACTTATTCTTTTGAAGGTACTAACTATAGATTCTTTAAGAATGAAGATATACTCAACAACTCTTATATATACAGAATAGATAAGAAAGCAACTTCATTATCTTATCTTTTAGGTAAGGACACTCTTGTTACTTCTTTCTGGACTTGTTATGAATATGAAGATAATGGTGTAAAGAAGCATGAAATGACTTATCTCAAGAGACCTGGTGGCATTGCCGCTTTAGATCTCTCTTATATGATGAGTTTAGAGAACATGATTGCCCATTATGCTAATGCCCAATATAGTCCTGACAACTATCAACATAGATGGGTAGTATTCTCTAAAGTAAACAATGACTTAAAGAATAACAGTCATGATTCTTCTAATGCCGTATATCCAGTAATAAGAAATCATAATTCTGACTACTTTACTGCTATTACTGGTTCTTATTCTAGATCTTTAGGAAATTCTGTAGAAAAAGATGTAGAACAATATAAGAATAATCTAAATTTCTCTATAGAATTTACTGATAGCATACAAGGAAAGATTGAAGGAACTGAAAATACTTATGACAATAGACACTTTGATATAAATGATGAAGTTGTAGTTACTAGAACTCCAATATCTTACATCTCTATAGATAGTGTTGGCAATAAAGTAGTAAAAGTAGATTCAGAAGCAACATATAAGAGATATGGTACTATTCCAAAGTCAATACCTTATACAAAGTATCCTAAAGAATATATTCCTAACTCTATCTATAATGCTAATGATGATGTTTCTTCTACTGATAGCTACCAATACCCAATATTTGACTTAGGTGAAGTATTGGCAAAGAATCTCACCACTCTAAATAGATACAACATCATGGGTATTGGTAGAGAGTCATTCAATGGTACAGATACTTCTACAATACTTTGGAATGCTTATTTTGGAGTTGCTCATGATACCGATGACAAATCAAGACTTAAGATAGGTAGTGGTAATGTCAATCCAAACCTTGGTACTACAACAATGGTACATAATCCATCTCAAGGTAAGCTTACACCAATGGATACATTTGATATTGACATGTCATATACTAATATCAATGGTGATGTGAATGTCAAAGGTCATTTGTTTACAAACAATGCATCTTGGGAAGCTCATTATGTGAATGGAGACAATAAGAAGTTATGTGCATACAGTACTATTGTAACACCTATAGGTAATCACAGATCAGCTAGGGTCAGTATGAGTGATTTTGATACTACTGGAGATAACAGTTTGTTCAAATCTTATTCAAATGAGAATATAAGTGCAGAAAATTACTTGTTCCATACTTTAACTGTAACAGGTGACGGAAAGAATAATAGATATAATACAAGATATTATCATGAATACCCTCATAATTATAATGTTTCTTACTTGAATCTTACAAAGTTGTTGGAAGAAAATCATGTGATTACTGATTTTGGAAGCATATTCTTAGGAGATGCTTCTAGAATATCTAAACGTTATAAGAAGAATGATGATATTGAAAATGTAATTGATTTAATAAAGATACAAAATGGATCTCATGGTGTATTCTGTACTTTGTATGATTTAGTGATATTGAATCAAGGAAACATATCAAGTGGCGCAGGAAATCCAAATGAAGAATGGTACAACTGGTTGCTTGACAATTATGGTGATGAAAATAAATTAGGTAAACTTCAAAACTTGCTAAATGATTATAAAAAATATATAAAGATTAATCCTTATGGTAACAAGTATAAGTTGATTGGCAATGAAGAATGTGTACTTTGTGTGAAAAACAGAACATCTGCCGATGAACCAGTAGAAGAAAAATGGATGAAGATACCAGAAGCAGGTTGGTCAAAGAAGATAACTGATGAACCTTATATATCTACAGAAGGATTGCCATTATATGAATCAGCTAACTATCTTGAACTAAGTACATATTTATCAGATACAGAAAACAGTATTGGAAAAGATCTTTTTGTTGGAAATCCAGTAGCAATTTCTTATGTTGATGTTCCAGGATCTTATACTGGTACTTTTGATGTAGCTTCAGTAAAGAGAATATATACTTATGCTTATGTTGGTGATGGTAAGCATATTGGTGATAGTAAGTATTGTGGAGAAAAAGATCCAAATTATAAGTATGAGTTGAAATATGAGAATGGCAAATATATCTTACCAGATGATTTTGATAAATATTCTTATAATGAAATATGGACATGTGATGGATGTGAGAAATGCTCACAATATTCATGTAATATGATAGAAACATGTACAAAATCTAAGGTACAAGGATCTTATTTATTGAGTTATGGTAGTTTTATTTGTACTAATAATGAAAATCCAGTGGCTTACATGAATGAGAAAACTCCGGTATATCGTAGACGGGTAGAAAGATATAATACAGATGAATCTGGTAATTCTTACAAGTATGTTACTTATTCATATTATCCATCTTATGAATCTATTCCAGTATCTGAAATATCAGTAGATGGTAAAACAACATTACTTGATATTCTTACCATAGGAGAAGAAAATGGAATCAAATATGTTCTTGATAAAAACCAACATGTGGTAAAATATGACAATAATGATGATATATTAGCATCTTATGTATACGTAGGAAGAAACATATTATGCCCTACTCAAGAGGAATACATACATGAATATTCACCTAAGTTGCCACAAGGATATTCAATGTCATATTCTATTGGATCCCAACAAGTAATAGTAAATCCAAATGATGGAAATGAAACATATTTCATCGGCATAAAAGAAGCAAACACATATTGGAAAGTACCTAACAGATATAATATAGAAGGTAAAGGAAAATATAGTGGTTGGAAGATGATGACAGAATTACCTGATGAATATGACAAATCAAGTAAGTTCTCATATTATAATGAAGTAATAGTAAAGCAAGAATATAGCTTATCTTATCGTTATATCAATGTAAGAGAATTGTTGTCTAACAACACAATACCTCAGTTCTATGATAATTATGAAAAAGATTACAATAAGTTTGCAAGCATAAACATTCAACCAGATAAGCCAATTCCATCAGAACCAGATAAATCTTTAACAGATATATATCACAAAGAACAACCTGATGAAAATAAGAATAAACCATCTGGTAAGCTACGTGTAAGAGTTTGCGAATTATATAATACATATAATGGTGGATCGTATAATGATGCACAAATAAAAGATTTATTGAATAAAGAACATCAATTATATAAAGTAAACTGGTCTAATACAACAGGTAATACATACGAGGGTAATTATGAAGGTTTAGAATATGAAGGATTAGAAGATATATATGTACATTGTTATGATAAGATTTATGATAAAGTGTATAAGATAGATGGTAATGAATGGGTATATGATGAGGAAGCAACAATAGCTGAAGATAAAACATATCAAGTAGAACCTTGTCAACCAAAGATATCAGTTGATAAATATTCTGATTTATCGAAGTATACATTTACATTAACAGAAACTGATGATAATTCTAATGTTTATAAGTTGGGATGGAATGTTACAGAAGATATGTTGAAAACTTTCAAAGAATCTGTATCAGGAAATATAGTCATATCCAATGAGGATCAACAAAAGATAACTATTAAGTTGAAAGGTACATATACTCCTAAAGAATCTGTAAGATATACATTTACAGTTTGGTCAACCAGAGATGATGGTAATGTTTCCGTATATGCAGATGGATCTATGTATGGAGATGTAATTAGATTCGTATATGAAGAGGATGATGATTCTGAAAGATTCTATAATGTAACTTCATATTATGAAAATCTTGTCGATTGGCAAAATACATCTGGTCTTAAATATTGGGTAGGATGTACAGCGTTGAAATATGATGAAGATCATCCTGATGGACAACGTTCTACATATTTTGAATCTATACTTGAAAATATTTCTGACAATAATACAACAAAGAGATATAGAGTACATCAAACCACTGAAGCTAAGAAAGTTACTTCTAAAATAACGGAGTCTTGGGGGATAACTCCTAATAAGCAACCAGATGGAGAAAATAGATGTGCAGTTATAATTTTTTTAAGAAAAGGAGTAGAGATACCTGCATAGAAAGTTAACTTATATATATAAATGAATAATCAAGATAAGATAATTGTTGTAACTTATGACAATCAGAAGAAAGTAGATGTTCTGGCTACTTTGAACACTTTGAATGAAGAAATCAAGGTGGCCAGAACTTTCAGTACTGATATCCTAAAAAAGGATTCGGATATAAAGGAATGGAAATACTATATGGATAATGATGATTTGTATTTAGCATTCAAGAATAATGCATTGTTATGTGTACATACTGATGATAACCAAATATCAGAAGGTATAACAAAAGAAGAAATGGCAAATTCAAATATAATTCCAACGACTTTTGATATGTTCAATACAATATCAAGCAGATATATTAAAGGAATTACTATTTGTTGGATAGATTCTTCTATCATAAAAGATAAGAGAATGATGCATGAAGTGAATGACTTTATGAAGTCTTCCAAACAATATAATATGCTTTATTTTGGAAAAGAAGATGATTATACTACTATAGCAAATTGTATTTCTAAATATCTTAAATCTGATTTAGAAGGTAGAAAAGAACTATTAAGAGAATACAATTAATTTAACTTTAATTAACATTATTTAAGTTAAATAATTTGTAATGAATAATAATGAATTTCTATATTTTATTGTAAAAATACATGTATTTATAAATAAATGAATAATATGCCAAATAACTATTCACCTATTGGTGGTGGAGGTTTTTGTATGGACATGCCAGGTGGTCCTGGTGCACCAGAAATAAAAGGTACTTGGATATCTAAGAAGACTGGTGCTGAAGTACAAGTAAGAGATTGCATTATTGCAGAAAATGGAATGTCAGTAATGCTTTCTGATGGTCGTATGATTGACATGAACGAATTCAGTACAGAATTCTATCAGATTTCCGATGATATCTATGATTCAAATGGAAATATCATTGGTAAGGCTGATGGAAATAATCCAGTTCCTGTACCTCCTTACAATCCAGGTCCTGGTGATTGTCAACCACCACACCATTATCATCCATTGCCACCACCTCCACCTGATTGTGGATGTCATGATGATTGTAGATGTCATGATAAGCCAATGCCACCACTTCCACCACTTCCACCTCATCACCATCATCCGGTACCACCATGTCCACCTAAGCCACGTCCTGAATGTCATGTAGATGTTGAGAAAAGACACATGAATATGGTAACTGATGTATTCAGTAAAGTAAATCCAGCACCTGAAATAACTTGTGGTACAACATTAGTTATGAAAAATGCTCCATTAAGTCAGTTGCAGATGCTTATTGATATTTTTGGTGTTCATATTGAAGATATAGCTATCTATTTATATCAGAATTATTATACACCAGAAAAGGTAATTTCTTATCTTAAGAAAGTATTGACTGAAACATACAAGCTAAAAGAACCTGTTATTCAAGAGCCAACTAACCCTGATACTGATGGTACAACTGATGGTACAACTGATGGTACAACTGATGGTACATCTGGGAAAGGTTATGGAATATAAATTAATGTTTAATTTTTAAAATGGAATTTAACAATGATAAAATATTTGAAACTAAAGAATGTAAAGACTTCGTAAAGAGAGTAGTAAACTATGATTCTAGTATAATTAAAACAAGTTCTTTCTTAAAAGAGAATTTTAATGTTGATCTTGAACTTACAGAAAATGGTGATATTACATTAAAAGCAGGAGATGGCTGTGTAAATGAATCACAATCTCTTTTGGATGCAAAGGAATATGTCAAGAACAACTTGGATCCAGATTATTACAATGAAGTACTGTTTATTTAAAACAATATGAGCTCTGATTTAAATCAGAGCTCTTTTTGTAAATATAAAAATATTCACACAGGAACGTTTAAATTGTCTTAGCTGATAGAACATACTGAAGTATATTTTTACGCTACCTGTGTGACCCAGGCGCTTAACAGGGGAACCTAGGGAATTTAACTTAAGTTCTTGAACTAATCACCAAGCCATTTCCAATATTTGAAAAAGAGATTCATTCCTTCTTCATAATCTTCATGGTCTTTTAATATTTTTTCTAATTCATCTGGTTTGTCATCTCCATGCAACAAATTTATTGTTCTTAAATCTTCAATGCAATCATTGTCGCAATTGATATACAAACGGAATGCCTTACAAATCTTTTCAAGAATCTCTTTCCACTCATATTCATTCTTTAAGAAACCAGGATACCCAGCGAAAGTTTTCTTCAATCTTTCAATACGTGGAAGAACGAACTTTGCAATAGTAAGGTCAAGATTCCACACTTCAGAATCATCAAATCCACATTCCAATCTCTGTTTTGTAAACTTATCCCATTTTGGATGATCTGGACTAATTAATGAAAAGTTTACATTATTGATACCATAAGGATCCTTAGATTCAAGCTTTGGAAGATTACCAGTATATTTGAACCAACCATTTTCATCATCAAATTTGAAGTGCATGATACCAATACGTGCATCACCACCTTTTACGGTATTGATATAATCAGATGTCCAATTAGGAGCACTAGTACTTTTCTTCCATTCAACAATATTCTTAATTTCAAAATTGAAACTACCTACTGTTACAATACCACCGTAATTGAAAAATTCATCAGGGTATAATTCATCGTATATTACTTTCATATTCTTTTAATCTGATATTTTAATTACTTGTTCTGGTAATCTCTGAACAACCTTATCATTCATATAACGATAACTCTTAGGAGCATCGAAAATAATGCATTTCATTCTTTTAAATGTAATACCAATTACTTTGGCATGAAAAAGATTATTGCTATCTGTATGGCCAACTAATACTATATCACCAATTCTTACTTCTTTACCAGCAATATCTGTTGTAACCAATGTTTCCATGTTTTTAAAATTAATGATAATTCAAATTCTTTCTGTTAACCCAAAGATTAGGATCACCAACTTTAACATCTGTAAGTTCTACAGCTACTGCTTCTTCTGTTTCAGATAAATCACAAGGAACTTCAGTATGTCCAATCTTTACTATTTCTTCTGGCTTTCTGTTGAAACCAATTTTTGACTTATACACATTTCCATGCCATTTACCATCACCTACATCAGCCATGGTTTTCTGACAATATTGAGCTGTTTCGTTCTCTAATTCAGATTCAGGAAGTACAACAACTTTTACTGTCTTAGCCATAATCTTTACAACCATACATCTGAGCAATACAGAAGTCTTAGGATGAGAAATCAATACTAAGTCATAAATATTTAAAGGTTGATTTAATCTATCTGTCATCATAATTATAAAATTTTAATTAGTCACACATATTCCATTTATCTAACATTTCAGCTTTCTTATTGATGTAATCATTAGTTTCATCAATAAACTTCTGATTTAATTCATCATCATCAAAAACTGGCCACCAAGTATTGAAATCTTCAAGCTTAAACCCAATAAGATGATCCTGATATTTTTCTGGTACTCTATTAATGAAATGCTCAATAACAAATTCATCATAAGGATCTTCCAACCAAGTTAATGGATAAAGAGAACAAACATCATTACATTCAAACTTAATCTTAAGCATGATTGAAGAAACATCACTAAGATGATTTTCTTTTGTTAGTTCAACATTAATCATGTTGATAATTGAACTCTTTATTTTTTCCAAATTATTCATATTTATCATTATAAATTAAATTGGTTCTACATTAATTATTTAACATAACTAATATAGAACCAATCCTTAAAATTTCAAAATTTATTTAAATTTTTCTTAAATTTCTTCAAGAACATCATAAACATCATTCTTTTCAGCTTGGATCTTCTGTTCTGCTAAACTCAAATCCTTATTGATTACAGGAATAGGATATTTTGCCATTTTCTCAAGAATTTCATCAGGATACTGACTTGGATCCAACCATACCAATTTTTCATTGTAAAAGAAATGCTCAATAATTTCATCTAATGTTGACATGGCTTTATCTTTCCATGTTTTCTTATTCAACAAATCTTCAAAATAAGCATTCACTTCATCAAGTCTTGTGATATCAAGAGACAAATCTAATTCCTTCTGACTTACTCTGAACATCTTATCAGAACTTGGATTCTTAGCTTTCTTATATACAACAGGTAAAATATTATCTCCTAAATCTCCTCTAATAGTCTTATCTATTACAATATCCATAGGATGAATTTCTTCAACCTTCTTTGCTTTCATACAAAGGGTTTCTAATAATTTCTGATTCTCATTTGAATCATAACTATTGAAGAAGAAATCCATTTCATTATCAGATGTATGGTCAATAGATTCAATTACAATAGAATCTTTTTTCCAACAAGCAGTAAAGCATTTAGATTTTGAATCAATTTTAACTAATTGTGTCAAATCTCTATCAGCAGACCAAATAAGACAATTAGTATTTTTACTGTTCAACAACTTACTCCAATAAGCACACCAATCATCTCCTTCTACACCTTTCTCTCTTGAAACACATACTCCTGTATCTTTCAATACATCAATAAATTCATCGTATCCTTTGAATATTTTGTCCCAATCAAGATCTTTATCTTTTTCTCTATTACCTTTATATGTAATATGTTCTTTCTTCAGAAATTCTGGAATACTTATCTTATTTCTCCATGATCCACCATCTGCAACAAAAATCACATTGTCAATCTGTGGAATATCTCGAAGCAATTTGTTTATTGACTTAATCATCATCAACTTTACTTCCTTAACTAAAGTATCTTCATCTTTAATTCTCATTCTAAGAATTGAAAGACGGCTCATTAACAACCAGTTACCATCAATAACGATGGTCATAATAGATTTCTTATTCGACATAGTCTACTACATTTAATTTATTTGTTTGTACTTTATAAATATAGTAAACTTTATATAAATTTCAAACAAAAAATGCAGGATCTTTTGAATCCTGCATCTGTGTTTAATAAAATTAGTTAAACTAATTCTACTTTGCTACAACGGCTGAGTCAACTGTTACAGAATCGGCAACAGTGTCAACAACTACTGTATCTGAGTCATTTACAGATGCAGTTGACTTAGTTGAATTGCCACAAGAAGCAAAACTAATTGCCACAATAGCGGCAAATACTACCAAAATCTTTTTCATTTTCTTTTAAATTTATATTGTTATTAATTATGTTATTGTGAAACGAATGTTATATCGTTTCAAGATTAATAATAGAATATTTCTATTAAAAAGTTCATCTCCTGCCACCAAAATTTTTATTCTTTGGATAAATAGGTCGGCTATCAACTCTACCAGGTACTCTTATATCTTTTCTTATATTTCCAAATCCATTATGTTTTGGTCTATATGATGGATGTTGAATCCAAACCGGATGATATGGGTCTCTTGGTGGTGGACAAACATAAACCGGTCTCCTTGGTGGAGGTGGCAAATGCCTTCTATGATATCCATACCAATAATCAGTATACCCATAAACTACATTGGTTGTATGAGTACTTACAACTGGTACGTCAGGAGTAATACATGATGTATAAATGAAACAAGTAAATATTGCTAAACAAATGTCAAGCAATATGCCTTTAATCAAAATTTTATTTTTCATATTCAATTTTATTTTCTTCCTGCTGCTAAAGCATCACATAGCATATATGCATACTTTACACATCTTTTAGCAATAACTTTTGCTTTAGCATCTTGTACAGGTTTTAAATTACCGTTATTGTCAATATCATTTAATTGAGCAGAAGCCATTAATTGTATTGCTGTATCTTGTACAAATGCAAAAGCACTTTTACCTTCTATTGTTATTTCACTATTTGTTGTATATGTAGATTGTTCTGGCATGCTATTATTTTCTTAAATATTTATATATTGAAAAATAGCAATATCATACAGAAATAATTAATATTTACATTTCAATGAATTTCTTATTATTACGATAAACTAACTTATCAACAAAGATTTTAGGAAGATCAGCATATTCCTTACGACACCAATCATTGACACTAAGATGGCCAGTCAACCAGTTAGTATAATTAGACTTATCCAAACCAACAATCTTTCCTCTTGACTCATAATGTGCCATACTGAAGTTGTCCTTTCGCATCATTGCATTCAATGCTTTATTGATATGGCTAATCAAATCATTCAAATCATCATAAATGAAATATGTATGCTTTGACTTTCCTGTTTTAGTATTGTATAAAACATATCCCCAGTTGCTAATTCTCTTGTTGTTGCTATGGTACAAGAAAAGCTTATCATAGTAGTCAATTCCTTTAGTAAGGTGAATATCAAACACCATACAATTTGACTTTCTTCTGTTAAATACCATCAAATCTTCTACAATTGGTTTCCAATGCTTGTCATCATTAAGATCAAACGTCATTTCACCATAATTAGCAAATGATATATCCTTTACATGTCTAGTTTGTGAAAGAATCCAAATAATCTTGTTAGCTTCCTTCTCTTTGATTGGATCAACATTGATATTCCAAAATTCAAACTCTAAATTATATTTCTTCATAGTACCTCTATTTACTTTTTATCTACTACCTTGTTATCTACTACCTTGTTATATTCCGCTCGCAACTTCTCGATATTGTCACACATAGAAGTCTCGTTACCTTTATTATCTTTTACTTTTTTGCAAGGTGAACCTGGTTCACCATACAACTTTACATAAATAGTATATGCTTCAGGAAACTCTTCCTTCAACTTGTTGATAGTTGTGATAGAACTTAATGTACAAGAAAGCTTATCAGACCAATCTTGCAAATCCAATCTCTTTATAGTAATGGTTTTGATTTTCTCTGCAATCTCTGGTGCATTCTTCTTAATGTATTCTACTAGTGTATCATCAAAATGAAAACCATGAATACTAACATCATCAATCATCTTATTATAGATATTTTTTACATGAAAGCAAGGATAAGTATGATTCCATCTACTCCAAACGTCATATCTTTCTTTATCTTCCTTTGTCAAGAAATCATATCCATAAAATGTCACATCACCCTTATCAATAAGATGAGGATACTTCTTTTCAAACTCAAATACCTCATTTGGAATATCTTTCATAAATAATGCAGTAAGTTCACTTTCTACATTTGACATTATTGGTTTGTATTCTTTCTCAACAACATTTTTAGTCATTACACGAACCACACCTTCTCTTTCTGCTTTTGAAAACTTCTTATAAGCTACCATAATTTTACTTTTCTAAAATGTTTCTTAAATAATCTATTACATATTCAATATTCTCTTCTGTAAAGTCATATACTTCACGTTTCTGCAACTTGCTATTTACAGCTTGAATAAATGTAGACTTATCAAGTTTGTTTCCAAACTTGTTCTGTACTTTCTCATATACACCATATATCTGTTGCAAGTCATCATGCAAGTCACCAGAATACTCCATTGGAAACTCTTCATCTGGAAAACTTGCTGTCCAAATATAGTTCAAACCATTTCTAAGAATATTCCAAACATACATATCATGAACTATAATATCATCATATTGCAATTTAGACAATGGATAAGCTTCTTGCAATGTTATTGATGCACTATCTGTCTTTACTTCACCATTATCATCTATATAGAACCAAGATAAATAAAATGCAGTTTTGCAATAGCTTAATACATCTCTGAATATTCTCTGTTTCTTAAGATATTCATAGAATTCTTTTGTATTCAATGCTTGAAACTGGTCCGGATTATCCTCATCTCTAATATAGAGCACTGGACAACCTTTGTTTGGACCAACAAGCACACCATCATTTACAATTGATATAGCTGTTGTTAAATTCATTTTTCTAAATTAAGCAAAATTAAATTATATATTGACTAATCCCAATATCTTGTACTATAACCATCCCCAAGTTCACCAACTATAACCATCCCCAAGTTCACCAAAATCTTCTGGTCTAGTACCATCATAAAACATATAGTCATTTTCTTCACTATCAATAATCTTCAAATCAGTTTCTGAAATTCCAAGCTTCTTTGCAATTTCATCAATAGTGAAGATACCATTTGCATGTCGTTCATCAGTTTCCTTCTTCTTTTCCTTTGTATATTCAATGAACAAACTTCTATACTTAATAGCATCTTCATACTGAGTGAAGATTATTGCATTATCAAGATTGTCATTTTCTTCAAACACAGGAAAATCATTCTCATCAGTCAAAGTAAAATCAGCAATACCATGCTTACCAATTACATAGGCCATATACTTTGCATCCTTAACGCGATACATATCCTTGAGGAATGGATAATAAATAGGAGTCATTCTATATCCATACTTTACCTTGCTTACAAATACAGGAATGATATTATCTGTAACAATTCTGTTATTCTTAGCAGAAATGTTCACAACCCATAAGATATTGTACTTCTTCTGAAACAATACCTTTGTCTTGAATAGACCAGACAATGCATTATGAACAGTTTCTTCTTCAGTACAATAGAGATCCATAATATATCTAGTATACTTACTCTTTTCCTTAAGAGTTGATAACTTGGCTAATGTACTTGATAATGTTGCTGTATATGTCATAATCTTTATTTTAATATTTAACAGATAAAATATAGAATAAAATTCTAAAATTTCAAAATTTTATTCATCTTCATTCCAAGAAATTTCTGTTGTATGATAATGTTCTCTCTGCCCAGAATAAGGGTCCCATTCAGAATCAACTTCAACATTAAGATTCTTCATTACATCATTCTTAATTGTATCTTTTACATACTTTGCAACTGCCTTTCCTAAGATATAAGAAGGATCATTCTTAATATTGAATTTGTCATTCTCAATAGTTTTATTCAATGATTCATTTCTTGCCTTCAAGTCAATTACTTCAGCTCTCAATCTTTCAATTTCTCGTTGCATATCAAGAACATCATTTGACAAAGAATCAACATAATTTTTCTTTATCATCTTTACCAATTCATCAAATCTATAATCTCTTTTCATCTTCTTTTAATATTTAGTTTCAATAACTACTAATCTTGGATCTATTTCTAAAGTTTTACCAATGATATCCTGTACTTCTTGTACACTAAACACATAGTAATGTCCTTCTCTTCTTACTTTTGATATATCCATATATATTATAGCTTAATACAAATGTTTTCTGCTAATAATTCAAATTTTTCTGCAAGAGCTTCTTTAGCTTGCTTTAATGTAAATTCAAACTTATTAGCTTTATTAGTTGTCTTCTTTTCTTCTTTCTGAACTGCTAAGGCCTTGTACTCTTCATATCTGTATCTGTTTATATATTCGTAAGAAGTAGAAGCATGTACATTAACAGGTAGAACAAAGAAACCCATTGAATTTTCAAATTCATATTCCTTGAATTTTACTTCATAAGGAGCATAAGTATCTGCATTAGTAAGGTTTCTTAAATAATATTTATTGCCAACCTTTACAACTACATAAGGACAGATATGATTATGAGATATTTCATTATTTTCTGTAAGTTGAATTTCTGTAACCCAAATAGTTTCCCGTATTGTATATAAAATATCCAATGTTTCACCATCAACCATATTCAGGTCAATATATTCGGTTTCATTGTGATCATTGTAATCATTGAGGTTCATCATTGGAGCATCATTATAATCAATATTTGTATTCATATTTTTAATATTTTACTTAATTATTTACGCTTAAAATATAGAATAAACAAAATAAATTTCAAAATAAATTCAAATAAAATGTTTTGAAATTGCAATTATTTTGTTTCTATTTTAATTTAGTATAAACATTATTTTATGGAAGAAAAGGATACTTTAGTGATAGGTGATTTCCATTTTGGAACAAAGACAAATTCTGTACAATGGCTTGAAGAAATGGAAAACTATTTTGTGGAAATTGAAAGTTTGATAGAGGCAGCAAGTGTGCAGAAAGTAATTTTCTTAGGTGACTTGTTTGATGTAAGATATTCTATAAATACTTTGGTTGGCATCAAGGTGAAAGATATGGTTAGAGAAATGATAGAAAGAAACCCAGTAAAGAGTTTCAATTTTCTTGCCGGTAATCATGACTATTATTCTCCTAAGAAAGAAGATATGCATTACAACGCTTATGAAATGGTTTTTGGTTCTGAATTTATGAAAGAACATGACAATGTACACTTCTATACAGAAAGTCCATATCTTGATGAAGATGGTGACTTATATTTGCCTTGGTTTTTTACAGAAGATAAAGAATTGTTTGGGCAAACAGTAGAACATTTTAAAGGAGAATTAATAAAGAGAATATTCTGTCATTCTGATTTATGTACTTGGGATATAGATATGATAAAGAATATGAATGGAAATCCAGTATATAGTGGACACATTCATACACCTTGGACTGATGAAGAACATAAGTTATATAACCTTGGTGCAGCATTACCATTGAACTTCAATGATGTAAACGACAAGAGATATGTATATTTGCTACGAGGTACAGAAATAGTACGTAAGTTTGAAAATGAAGAAACTTATCAGTTCTACAGATATTTTAACGAAGAAATATTCAATCTTACAAAATTTGACAATTGCTTTGTTCAACTATACATTGATAAAGACTTAATCAATAAAGCCAAATATATCGAGAAAGTAAAAGAACTGAAACTTAATAATCCTGGAATATCTATAAGAGTAGTAGCAATAGATAAGACAATGATAAATGATGATGAAGTTGGAATTGATATGAACCAAGATATAAAGAAATATATTGACAGCAACATTCCAAAGAATCTATATAATAAGTATGAAACAATTAAAGAAAAGATAGAAGAAAGAGGAAAATGAAAATAAATAAGATTAAGATAACAAACTTCAAATCAATTTATGGTACTCAAGAATTTGACTTTAATGAGTTGAATGGTATGATAAAGCTATCTGGACCTATTGGGAGTGGAAAAACCAGCCTGCTGGAAGCTATTCTGTTTGGTCTTTATGGTACTATAAAAGATCATAAGAATCCAAATTTGATTGCTTGGAATACTAAAGATTATAAAGTTGAATTATGGCTTACTTCTGGAAAGCATGATATTTATATTTCTAGATCTTGCTATTCTGAAATGGTAGCAAAAATAGATGGAAAGGATTTGCAAGCACCATCTAAGAATGATTATCAGAAAATTCTAGAAGAATATTATGATGTACCAAGAATTGCAATAGAAAGAATGTGCATCATATCATTCAACCAATTTATGTCATTAGCAAGCATGAACCCATTTCAGACAAAATGTTTTCTTGATGATGTATTTGGGTTCAAGACTTTTACTACTTATAATGATGAAGTAGTGGAAGAAAAAAGAGATGTAGTAAAGAGGGGAACTGAATTGCAAGCATTGATACAAGAAACTTCTAATCAGATAGAAGCTTTAAAAAAGAAGAAGGAAAATCAGCAACAGAAACTTGCCACATCAATAGATATAACAGGTTTAGACAAGCGAAGAAATGATTTGATTGAACAAGGAAAATCTGTTAAGCAAGAACATAAGCAAAAAGTTGATACCATAGTAGAACAGAGAAGAGAATTAGAAAAAAAGAAATCTGAATTTGTCGATAAGAGAACCGAAGCGGCTACTTTAGGTAAGCAACAGAAACAAATGTATGAGAAATTCAAATCAGGCAAATGCCCTACATGTGGTCATGATATTGAGAAATCAAAAATAGATGAATATCTAAATAAGATGAATGATTATGCTAAAGTTTGGCATGATTGGAATGATAAGATAGAAGAAGTATCTAAAGAAATTCTATCTATAAATGATAAGATAGATGTGGTAAACAAGAAATATGATACATTGATTTCTGATATCAAATCTGAAATTCACAATATTGATACTAAAGTATCAACTTACAATTCTAATCTTAAGCTAATGAAAGACAATTTTGACAACTTGATATCAGAAGCTAAAGAGAAGTTAGAAAGGTTGCAACAAGAATCTTTAGATAATGAATTAGAACAAGGTGAGTGGAATGATTTGTCAGAATTATTCACCAAGTCATTACGATACAAGTTGCTTGATTCTATGATACCACATATCAACAATTCAATATCTAAGTATCTCAATAAGCTTGAACAAAACTATTCTGTCAAGTTTGACCAAGAATTCAAGTGTCATATATTCATAGACAATAATGAAAAAGAAATTTCATATAAAGACTTATCAACTGGACAGAAGAAGACTTTAGATATTTGTATCATTTTTGGAATTCTTCAGAATGTTATTGCAAATGTAAATTTTAATGTAATAGGACTTGATGAACTTTTTTCTAACATGGATGACAACATGAAAGATATGATGTTGGAAATGCTTCAAACTTCCATGGCAAACAACAGAACTATCATAATTATAAATCATGGTCCTATGCCAGATGATAGGTTTGACCACAAGATAAGAGTAAGTGTAAAGAATAAGAAAATCAATAAAGAAAACATTAAGAAAAGCTTATGTTCAGGTCAAGTAATAGTACATGCATCTGAATATGAACAAATCTTTTAACTAAAACAAATAACTTTATTTTTTAAGTGAGGAAATAAAAATCAAATTTGATTAATAAATATGGCAATACGTAGAAAGCAAACACAAGAAGAAACAGAACAAACATTAGCTTCTCAAATTGGAGATCTTGGTAATGATTTGAATATGGAAGCAGATGGAGGAGTACAGCAAGAAGTATATGATGATGTAGCTGAAGAAGCTCCTTCTACCAATATGGCTAGTCAAATGATAGGAAAGAAGCTGAACAGACTTCCTGGAGCTATGTCAAATGAAGAGAGAGAACGTGATAAAGAATTCATCAAATCACAGAATCTTTCAAGAATTGGCCAGAAAATTGGAGAAACAACAAGAGTTCGTGAAGGATGGCTCCCAGTAGATAGAGCATTGTTAGGTGAACGTGATATTTTCTATCCATCAGATTGGTCATTCTATATTCGTCCAGCAACAGTAGAAGCTATTCGTAACTGGTCTATGATTGATGATCAGAATGGTAATTCTATTGATGAGGTATTTAATGAAGTATTGAAGACTTGTTTGCAGATTAAGGATAGTACAGATCGCCCTATTCCTTGGCACAACATCTGCTCTTGGGACAGATTCTTCTTCTTACTTCTTATAAGAGAATATACATTCCAGGATGGTGAGTCAAATATTTCATATTATGAGGATTGTCCAGAATGTGAAACTCCGGTAGAATTCAATTTGACTTCTAATGCATTGATGTATGATATGCCAGACGAAGAAGTAATTTCTTATTACGATCAGACTTCTCGTACTTGGGCAATTGATCCATCAGAATATGAAGTAGAAGGTGACCCTATTACTTTATATGTACCAACTTTGGAAAAAGATGCAAACATCAAAGCTTGGATGATCCGTAAGCTTCAAGAAAACAGAAATACAAAGATAGATCCTGTATTTATTCGTTTTGTTTCTTGGATGACACCTAAAATTTCTAAGGATGATGAAATCAGTAAGAGACAAATGAAACAGCTTAAGATGGCATTTGATTCTCTTTCTATTGACCAGTTTGAATTTATGGATGAAGTTCTTAAGAACATTATTGTTACTCCTAAGACTAAATTGATTGCTAAATGTCCAAGTTGTGGAGAGGAGGTAACTTCAGATATAAGATTTCCCAATGGAGTCAGCGGTTTATTCCATATACAAAGTAAGCGTCGTAAATTCGGTAAGAAATAGTTTATTTATTTGTAGAGAATATCACATACAACCTAGTGAGATACTTAGAATGCCTTATTGGATATATGAAGAGTATCTTGCTAACATAAAAGATATTCAAAAGAAAGAAGAAAAAGAACAGAAAGATCAGGATAAGAGATATAATAGCATGATGCCTAAGATGCCTAGCATGCCTAAGATGTCAACACCAGCTATGCCTAAAATTTCTATTCCTAAATTCTAAACAAAAGGACAGTACAACTACTGTCCTTTTTTATTTTTATCTATTATTAATTAAACGTAATTTGATAGAGGCTTTTTACTTACTTCTGTTATTTTTAAAAAGTAACATTAACCTAATTTAATATATAGGTCAAAATTTATCCTATCAAATACGAAATGGCAAAGAAATGTCTAGTATATGAGACACTTGGCAACATAACTGCAATGAAGGTTAAGGAGTCTCTTGACAATAATGAAATTCGCCTTTCTGGTGTATTCGGTGTTTGTGGTATTAAGAATGGCAATAATCGAATCTACAGTAAAGAGAATTACGGCCGGATGGTAGAAAGTTTGCAAAAGACAATAGCAACAGAAGGTTGTCTTGGTGAACTTGAACATCCAAATTCAATGAATATTAATCTAAATAATGTTTCACACAAAATTGAAAGTGTTCAAATGCATGAAGATGGTACCATAACAGGTACTGTTGTATTGCTTGATACCGAGAAGGGTCGTAATGCTAAGGCTATTGTAGAAGCTGGTGTACCTTTGTATATCAGTTCTCGTGCACTTGGTTCTATCGATGAATCTGGTAATGTAACACTTACCATGCTTAAGACTTATGACTTAGTTGGTACACCTGGTTTCTCACAAGCAAGTTTACACCTAGATGAAAATCAGAAGTTTGAATCATTAAATGAATCTATGTGTGCAGTAATTCTTGAAGGTGAAGATGACAACGATGATGATTCAAATAAAGACAAAGATAAAGACAAAGATAAAACAAATATGAAAGACTTGAAAGAAGCAGTTGATAAGCTTAGTGAAAAGGTAGAAAGCCTCGAGGCTGAACTCCATGTAGCTAAGGAATCTATCAATGAAAAGGATGAGCAAATCCAAGCTCTTACTGAACAAGTTTCTGAATTCAAGCCTACTAACTATGATGCTATTGAATCTTGGATTAAGGAAGAATTCAAGCCTGAATTCAGCCAAGAAATGGCAAATGGTGTACAGAAATGGGTAAGTGAAGAGTTTGCTCCAGTTGTTCAGAATTGGGTATGTGAACAGTTTGCTCCTGAAGTACAGAAGTGGGTAGTAGAGCAGTATTCACCAGAAGTTCAGAAATGGATAGTGGAGAATTATTCACCAGAAGTTCAGAAGTGGGTAGTAGAGCAGTATTCACCTGAAGTACAAAAGTGGATTGTTGAAAATTACTCTGATGAATTACAGAAGTGGATTGTAGAGCAGTACTCTCCTGAAGTTCAGAATTGGATTGTTGAAAATTACTCTGATGAATTACAGAATTGGATTACCGAGCAATTCGGTAAGGAATTGACTAACAAGATTAATGAGAATGTTTCTGAATATCTCGAATCTAAGTCTAATGACAAGTTCGAGAATATTGATAGAATGCTTGAGATGCTTGAAAGTGGTCAAGGTTCTAAGGAAAATGAGATTCAGATGTTGAAGGAACAGCAAGAGAAGAATCTTGGTAAGTATGCAAATTGCTATGCTATTGTAAACATGCCAAATGAGTATCGCCCAATGTTTGAAGGTTTGAGTGAGCAAAAGAAGGATGAGATAGCTCTACAGTCTCGTGCTTATGACTTTACTAAGACTGGTGTAATGGAAAGCTTCTGGGCTGGTATTGACTTCAATGAGAAGCCTGTACAGAATATCAATGAAAACCATAATCAAAATCCAGTAGATAACTATATGGCTAGTATCGCTGCTCAGATGATGGCTTTACGTTAAATGTCTAAAAAGTGGAGGAACAATTTATTTTTACTAAATTCTAAAAGAAAAAGAATTATAACAAAATCATATTTCTAGTAATAAACATGTTGATTACAGAAAATCAGAACAAAGCAATGTGGACTAAGATGCTTACTGAGCAGTTCCATGTTGAAGATAATGAAAAGTTGAATTGGGTATCTGATTATGCCCAAACACATGCAATGTTTGAAGCTAACCTTGGTGCTCATGCAGTAGCAACACCAACAGGTGTTCAGCCTGTAACAGTTCCAGCTGGTGCTCCTGGTGGTGGTCCTGGTGTTGGCCCTATGTATGCTACTCCAGCTAATACTCTTGGTATGGGTAACATTGCTGCTCCTAGTGGTCCTCACGGTGCTGATGGTCGTGGTAGCTCTACAGCTGGTATCAATCCTGGTGCATTCTTCAATCAGACTCCTGGTAGTGGTGATATTCCAGTTTCTACACTTCCTATGGCTTTGAACGTAGCTTTGATGACTATTGGTCTTGAGCTTGTTCCAACTATTCCTACTAAGGGTCCTTGGGCTCTCTTGAGTTATATGGACTTCCCTTATGCTGGTGGTAAGATGGGTCGTAGAAATGAAATTGCTCATCTTGATGGTGTTGGTGAAGGTCGTGAGAACAAGCCAATGTACTTCAAGGTATTGCTCCCTGGTACTGCAATTGCTAAGCTCCGTAAAGTTGAGAAGCTTGTTGAAGATGCTCAGGTAGAATTCACAACAGCTGCTGGTACTGTAAGAGGTATTTTCAAGGGCTTCGGTCGTATGGATGGTGGTCTTCTTGTACAGGTTATCGATTCAAAAAATGCCGCTGCAGATAAGGATATCTCAATTAATGAGGCATTCTCTGGCGCCGATGGTCTTACCGCATTAAAGGTAGCAGGTGAGGATGTTATTGCTAAACTTGACGGAGATGGTGAAAAACTAGCTAAGCCAGATTTCGCTCAGACAATGGTTGACTTCATCGATGGTTTCGCTAACTTCGCTACTGGTAAGAAGGAACCTATGACACGTGCTGAGAATGAAACTGGTACTGGTAACACTATCGGTCTTCGTCTATTCTCTAAGTGGATTACAGTAGGTAGTTATGAAGTAACAGGTGCCGTAACTCGTCAGCAACTTCAGGATCTTCCATTGTACGGTGTTAATGCTGTTTCTAAGATTATGGAAGCAATGCAGAACGAAATCACCCAGTCTATCAACGCTCGTATTCTTGAGCATGTATTCCGACTTGGTGTTACTAACGCATTGAATTTGAAGAACTATCAAGGTGTTGACTTGAACCTCTACATGGGTACAGCTGATAAGGACTTCGCTCAGCTTCCTATGAATATCAAGGAGTACAAAGATATCTTCGGTACCGATCTTCGTGCTACTTGGGGTAATGTCAAGAATTCAGAAGTAAACACTTCTGCTGAGAATCTTCACACTCGTCAACGTCGTATTGCTTCTCGTGTACTTGCAGCATCTAATCTCATCCAGGTAACTAACAGACGTGGTCCAGCTACTTGGGTTGTTACAAATACTCAGATTGTTACAGCACTTCAAGATTGCGCTCAGTATGTAGTTGCTCCAATGCAGAATACATTTACACAGTCTGTAACTGCTAACCTCTACAAAGCTGGTACACTTGCAGGTCTTCAGGTTTATGTAGATCCTTACATGGATTGGGATGATACTCGTATTTGTGTTGGTCGTAAGGGTTCTGGTAACGAACCAGGTGTAGTATTCATGCCTTATATCCTTGCAGACCAAATGCAGCTCATCGCTGAAGGTACAATGGCACCTAAGATGCTCGTAAATAGCCGTTACGCTATTGCTGATATCGGTTTCTTCCCAGAAAAAAGTTATTACACTTTCACTGTTTCTTCAGAATTCGGTTTGCTCTAATAGTAAAAATGTAATAAACATAGAAAAAAGAGATTCCTTAAGGAATCTCTTTTTTTGTATTTATATCCTATAAAATATTAATAGTCAAATATTAAAAATAATTCAAATTTATATTTGACTATATCCAATTTACATAAATTATTTTTAATCAACAAATTGATAAATTTGACAAATACATTTTAAGTAAAATATAAACATGGCAATTCCAGTATATTTGCAGAACTTTAAGCATGCTGGCCTGTACAGAGTTGTTTTTGACAAATCAACCGTATTGAGTCAGGATACAAATGTTCTTCGTTTACTTGTTGGATATTCTGATAAGGGCCCATTCAACATTCCTACTTATATCCAAAGTGCTGCTGATTTTATCGCTATGTACGGTAATATCAACAAGACACAAGAGCGTCGTGGTAATTTCTTCCACCGTACTGCTTTACAGATGTTGAGTGTATCTCCTATTCTTTGTTTGAACTTGAAGAAGTTTGATACAGAAAATGTTACAGGTGCTCAAATCAACACTAACTTCAATGCTAAGGATACTATTGATACTGTACAGATTCCAGTAGCAGATGTTTACGATACTACTCGTTTCTGGTCATTGGATCCAGAAAAGCTTAATGAAGTACGTGGATCAGAATATATCAATATCGCTACTACTGATGTAAAAGCTAATTCTGGTACTTTCTTCATTCGTAAGGCTTCTGGTAGCAAAGTAAGTTCTTACAATGTTACAGTAAGTGATTGGTATAAGGATGCAGGTGAAGCTGTTCCTGAATTCCTTGAAGGTTATGAAAATGAACTTATGTCAGCATTCTTTGCTGAAGTTTATGTATTCAGTGGTAAGTTTACTGCTGATCAAGTTCTTGCTTCTGAAACTTTAAAGAATTACTTTATTGTAGATAAGAACGGTAAATTGAAGCTTCGTCAATATGTAAAGGACAGCTTTGGTGACTATAACGATACTCTTGACTATCTCTTCGAAGATGAGACAAGTGGTGCTATTGGTCATTATGTTGGTTGTTTGATCCCATATTTCAAGGATAAGAATGGCAACTATGCTTCTCTTGATATCATATTCAATCTTGATTCTGATGCACACCACATGATGATGAGCTTCAATGAAGATATGCTTTATGAATATGGTACGGCTAACATTGACATGTCAGGTGCTCGTTGGATCTCTACTTCAGATTCTACTCCCGACGACAATACACATATAGAAATCGATGGTTCTGATGTTGGTCATAAACGTGCTAATATTTACAAGCAGTATGGTACTAGCATTGTTTGTATTGACAGACTTTGGAAGGGTACTGCTTTAACATCACTCCTTGGTAATGTTGATGCTCCGGTTGTTTCTGCCAAGACACATTTCCGTACAAACATCTGGTCAGATGAAGATACTATCAAGCATCCTCTTTCTTATAAGAAATCTAAGAAGATCAGTGGTAATATGTATGTTCAGTCTTGGACTAATACAACTATTACTTTAGGAGCTATTGGTAAATCCACTAAGGGTGAAACTCAACGTATCACTATTGATTTAAGCATGGTTTCTAATCCAAATGTAAACTATATCCTTTACGAACTTGGTGCTGCTTATAAGAAGACAGTTGGAGGTGTAACTTCGTATGTTCCATTTGAGTCAGGTCTTGGTACAGTTTACAAATCAACTGATGCTTATGACAAACCAGAGAATACCAATGGTCCTAAGAAGGTAATTACTTCACTTTCTAGAGATTTGGATAGTGCAGATGATGATAAAGTTATCTTAAGTTCTGAAGTTGTTAAGTGTGATATTGAAGATGTTTACATTACTACAAAGACAGAATACCTCAATCCAGATACTTTAATTGATACAAATAATAAGTATGCTTCTTGGAATGTATATGGTCCATCTGTTACATTCATCCCGTTGAATGAAAACTGGACACTTACAGCTGATGTATATGATGAAACAGATGAAGATGCGGTACATACCTATCATTTGACAGCTCCTGCTACAGCTGATACTACTATTCTTGCTATGCTTCAGAAGGGTGATCAGTTCTTAGCTGTAGATGGTAAGATTGATATGGATGGTGATGGCGACTATTCTGATGAGGTAAATAATGGTTACTATGACCTTTGCTATGTTCAGGAAACAGAAACTATTACAGATGAATATGGTAATCCAAAAGAGTATTCTATAAAGTTCACTGGCAATATAGCTACTTATGAAGGTGCTAGTAAGTCAGATAAAGATGTAACTATTTCCAATAGTGAATATAACCTTCTTGATGCAACAGATCAAGCAAAATATTCTCCTAAGAACTGGTTGGTTAGCTATAAGAAAACAGGTCCTAGAACTTTGACAGCTGAAGCTTATGATGCAGCAACAGATAAAACAGGATTTGTCGCATCTGCCATTGTATTCTCTAAGCAAGTTACAGCTTTAGAATATAATACAATCTTAAATGATACTGCACGTAGCATGTGTACTAAAAACTATCATTATCATAAGATTGCAACATCAGATTCAAATAACGATAATATAACAGGTGCACGATATAAAACACTTTCTGAAACGGAAAAGAAAGAATATAAGTATGTAGAACTTGATACTTGGACATTTGTCTATAATGATATCAAACAGTTACATGCATCAGACGCCGGCCTTAAGAAACCTATTCAAGTAACAACTTCTGATGGAGGACAATTCTATGTTGATGGTTTTGCTAATGATGATTTGAATGTAGGTAAGACTATCACTACAAATACTATTGGTTTGAAATATGATGGTACTGATAAAATCGGTTATTATGTTGCAACGTATACAAATCCAGCATTTAAGTTTGGTTCACAATTAGAAATACTTACCGATGCAGAATATCAGAATATCAAGCCAATTTCTGCAGAGAAATATAATGGTCTTACCGAAACAGAAAAAACAGCTTATAATAGTACTACAGCTAATTATACTGAAAATCGTGGTATTAAAAGTTCTGAAACTCCAGGTCATTATTTGATTGGTTATTCTGAATTAGTAGCTAATACTAATGAATGGATCAAGACAGCAGCACAAAATGAAACAACTTATGGTAAGTATCTTGTTCGTATTGAAAATGGTTTGAACCAAGAGATTGGTACAATGGAACCTGTATACTTGAAGGGTTATACTTATGAACATCCAAAGCCAGATGGGGTTGGACAACGTGCTAAGCTTGAATGGCAGAACTTCCAATTGTCAGCATTGACTGAATATAAAGGTCTTCGTACAGGTCTTTTGAATAAGTCAGAAATCGATTTCAGATATGTTATCGATGGTTTTGAAACTTATGTTGATGCTGGTGCTAAGAAGGTACTTTCTTATCTTGCTAAGCAGAAGCAAAATGCATTCGCCATTCTTAACTTCCCTTCTGTTAAGACATTTGTAAAGTGCCCATACAGTTCATTTACTGATGCTAAGGGAGTATTCAATGTACAATATGTAATTGATGGATTCAATAAGAAGAAAGCTCATACAACGGCATTCTCTCTTCCATCAAATGATGAAGGCGCTAGCTTTGCAGCTTTCTATACTCCATTGAAGCTTTCTGATGGTACTATTGATTCTGTTGTTCCATCTGCAGGTCTTGTATCTAACTTGTTCATGGAGAAGTACAATTCACGTCTTCCTTATGAAATTGTAGCTGGTCCTAACTACGGTGCAATGTCAGTATCTGGTCTTGTTGGTCCTGATTATAATTATAGTAGTGATGAACTCAACATAATTGAGCCTTTTGGTGTAAACTGTATGGTATACCGCCCAAGCTTTGGAACATTCATCAATGCTAACCAAACTGCTAAGCAGACACCTAAGTCAGCATTGAGTTCTGTTAACGTTCGTGAGTTGGTTATCTACATAATGGATGAAGTTGAAAAGATTCTTCAGTCTTATCAGTGGGAGTTCAACAACCAGACTGTACGTAATAAGATTAAGGATCGTGCTGATTCTATCTGTGCTAGAGTTCAGGCTAATGGAGGTATTCAAGCTTACTTGAATGTCATGGATGACTCTAACAACACACCTGATATTATTGATAATGAGATGGCTATCTTGTCTACTCATATTGAACCAGGTCGTGGTATGGGTAAGATGGTACATGAGTTGACTCTGTATCGTACAGGTCAGATGAATTCTACTATTCTTGGAGAATAAAATACATTGAGGAAGTCCTTAAGGACTTCCTCATTCTAAGGAAAATAACAAAATCTTATATATAAGAAAGTTTTATGCAGAAAATAACAGAAAATAAGCCTAACATTTATTGGGGTGGATCAGTTGCTGCAACTACAGGTGATTTTGCTTCTCGTGGCCATGATGGCAAGACACATCTTCCTCATTTAATGAATACCAAGGCTGGTGCTAATCGTCATGATCCAATGAACCGTGCTGTGTTTGAGGTATCATTCACACTTCCTACACAGTTGCAAGGTATGTTTGGTGCTGATGCTGCTACCATGACAGAACAAGTTACAGATGTTGCTGGTTTGGATGCATTACAGAAGACAGTACAAGCTGGTTCACAGAAATTCTTTGGTGTTGATGTGAGCTTCTTGAACCCAACATTAGATAACACTTATGCCGAAGTTACAGTAAACTTCAATTTGAACATTCGTTCTAAGTCAGATGCTTGGTTGCTTCGTATCTTCAAGGCTTGGGAAAAACTTGGTTATGACCTTGCTGATGGTACTCGTACATTGAAGGCTGACTATGTTGCCGATGTAATGAGAATTGCAGAAGCTAATCGTGATGGTACTATTTACCGTGCTTATGTATTCCATGACACAATGATTACAAATGTAACAGGTCTTGATACATTAAACTATACTGATAATGAACCTGCAAAATTAAGTGTCACATTTAGAAGTGACTTCTGGGATGAGGACATGAGCACTGGTGAATCAAGCAACTAGAAAAATCAATCCTGAAACAATAAAAATGGTCGAGAGATATAATTTATCATCCCGACCATTTTCCGTTTCCTGTGTGACCCAGGCGCCATCCTGGTAAATTATAATTTATTTTAACTTATCATAATTTTTTCTAACAATATTAGAAAATTTAATCAATGCTTCTTTCATTCCTGATTTTGTATCAGATACACCTACCCAATTATCTCCATATAACTGATAATTGATTGATTTATATTCTTTTTCATTATTTTTGTACTGATAATCTGTTGAATTGATGCAAAGCAATCCAAATAATACATTTTGGGCTTTCCAATCATTGATAACTCTGATTAATGATGTTTTACTACTCAAATACAAACTATCTGTAATATTCAAAAAGAATATTTTCTTATTTGTTTGTAGTTTAACATCTTTCAATATAGTATCATAAGACTTTGCATCATTTTGACTCATTTGATGTAATCTATTTCCTAACTTATAAGGATTCTTATCTTTAGGTGTAATATATTTTACAATATTTTCACCATGTCCATAGATATATAAATCAATTCCATCATAATTCTTCATTGCTTCATAAAAAATACAAGCAAGTTTTGATGCAACATTTCTAGCAGAATATTCACAGTTTTGAGGAAAACTCATTGATGCGGATTCATCTATTGATATTACAAATGTATATTTAGGATCTGGGCTTTCTGATTTCTTCATAACCTTTCTATGATATACACAGTTTACTCCTTGGATTGCTTGTACAAGATGTGAAGATATAAGTTGTCCGTTTCTATGGAATTTATCATCTTCTAATTCAATTTTCTTATTGTTAGGAATGATTATTTTCTTAGCAATATTTATTTCTTCTGTTAGTTTAGAAACCATTTTCTTGTAAGCAACTACATCAGAACTATTTGGTTTTACAGCACCTATCTCTTTTGTTGCTCCTTTAAACAATTCATCTAGCTTATTATCTGGTTTACCAAGAGTATCATTTTCTTGATTTACTGATTCTTTTGCCTTGTTGAATTTTTGTGATATCACATTATTTGATTTATTTCTTCCTTCACTTGTATTAGGAGAAAACAATCCATTTTGACCACAATTCTTGTCTTGGTTTGGATTACCTTCAGTTGATGAATTTCCTATCATACCAAGATTTGGCTTAGATAATTTTGAATTGAGATCATCTAACTTTACATATTTCTTGATTATTTCCATGGTATCAAGACATGCAACAACAGTATTTTTTGTAGGACTATATTTGAATTGGCTTGGATCTTCAATCTTTACAATAACATTTTCATATATCTCATCTAGCATTGGACCAAATTCATCAATCCATTCTTTAGGAAATCTATTTGAAAGATTTGAATTTCTAACCATATACAATACCATGAATTGCACAATATCTATCTTACTGTTAGAAAGAACAAGCTTCTTTACAGAATTGATGAATTTATCTTCAGAAAAGTAATGTGACAACACATGGTTCAAGAAATACATCCATTGTGGTTTTCTGACACCTAACATTTCTTCAATACATTCATCTTCATATAAATTATGAAGCCAATGAGCAATAGGATATTTTACCATTTTCAAATCATAGTTTTTGAAATCAGTAAAAGCACAATGGCATGCTTCATGACAAGCTAATCCCATTTCAATATCCATACCATCATAAGCATCTTTATGCTCCTTCATTGGATTCATTCCAACAACAATATGTTTACCATCTGTATATGATGAATCAGAATTTTCTTTAGCAACTAACTGTGCGGAATTTTCTGTTACTTGATTGGAAACATAAAGTAAAGCTTGTGACATCAATGCTGCTGATGTCTTATAAGCTTCAATTTCCATCTCTTTATATATGAACTTTGAAGATGGATTTATGCCAAACCTGTTAATAGTATAAGTTGGTCGGTTAGAAAACCATTTTGTATGTTTGAGAGTATATGTCATAACTTCAGTTCTTCTTAAAATTTACACCATAAATATAGAACAATCTTGATTTATTTCAAACTTGTTGGAAATGAATTTAGTACAAACAAAGGGAATTTCAAACAAAAGTTCAAAATTCCCTTATATTTATACTTATATTTTACATGCAACAAATATATCCATCTTCTGGACCAAACCAACAACTAGGGCTTTCCCAATCATCTCTTCCATAATCAGAAACTCTTCTAAAGTAATCTGATTCTGCTATTTCTAATTCAGTTTCATTCAACTCGTCCTTAAAACCATCAATATTATCTAGACACCATTCAATATAACCATTCTTGTTTCTTGATGTGTTGTAATCATACACTTCTTTTATAGTATGTCCTTTAAACTTACCAAAAGTAAGTACTCGTTTAGGTTCATCAAATGGATTGTCACTTATTTCTAACTTAAGATATTTCATAATTTACATAGGTTTAGGATCATCATCCCAACTCATATTCTGATAAACTGCTGGTAAACATTCTTTATTTACATAAGCACCTCTACTTCCACCAGAAACCCAATATTTGTTAAATTGTCCATTCCATACATAGGGATGATGTTCTTTACCATAATAGTCTTCTTCAAATCTAGTAGTATCTTCAACAAATACTTTTTCTGTATGACGATATGGATATCCTTCAAAAACACGATACTCTCCATTCTCATTTACAGCAATATATGCTTGGTTATATCTATGTTGTACTACTTTATCATCATCTGATGGTTTGTTCAAATACTTATCAATATCAAATGCATTAGGACAATTGATATCTGAAAGGTATTTAATCAAATTAGGATCAATCTTGATAGTCTTCAAGTTATTGAAGTAATTTTCATTCAATTTGCTTGGTACCCCCATCTGCCATATCTTCAACTTACTAGCACTCTTAAGAAGATATTCATATTCTTCTTCATAACCGGGTGGTAATGTATCAGCATCCTTATACATTCTAGATAAGAAATGAAACAATCTGCTTGCAAATGTATAATCAATTACAAAACCATAATTACTAATATATGGACATTGCAATTGTTCTTCTGGTATATTCTTTTCTTTATTGAACATGGATAATTAAATTAAACAGTTAAATATGCATAATAGTCTTTATATAGAGTTCCTACTTCTTTATCAAAAGTATATTCAATCAATTTCTTATGTAAAGTATCAAGCATCTGTACTTCAATACCACCTTTCAACAATAGAATCAATGGAGTAACATCTCTATACTCTTCTCTAAATACTACTCTCTTAATACCTGATTGAATAATAAGCTTTGAACACTGCAAGCAAGGGCTCAATGAAACATAAGCTGTAGCACCTTTACACTGACCTTCTGAACACTTGGCACATTTAGCAATAGCATTAGATTCAGCATGCAATACTTCATCATTTGTTACAAGATTGCCATTTTCGTCAAGATGTTCACATTCATTTGGAAATCCCTTTGGCATGCCATTATATCCTTGTGCAATAATCTGGTCATCGGAACTTACAATAATGCAACCAACCTTACTTCTTGTTGCAAAACTCAAATCCTTCAAACATGAAGCCATATTCATGTAAACGATATCATATTCTAGTCTTCTATTTTCTGTCATTGGATATTAAGTTATTTAGTTTAACAATTTAACATATAATGATTCTTTTGTTTTCAATACCTTGTTAGGTTCTCTTGTCTTAGACATTTGACGTCTAAATTTGCTAGTTCCAGTATCATTAGTAATTTTTGTCCAACCATTACATTCCGGAAAACCTTCATCTCCTGCGGTACCACCATCAAAACTAACTAGCATATTGCAATCATTTGATGTTTCATTACACCAATTATAGAAATTTTTAAGGTTAAATTCATCAGAATTATAAATACCAGAAGCATTTTCATTAAGGAACATCTTATAAGGAGGATCCAAATAAATAGTAGAATTAGTTGGAATATATAATGAGTCATAAGAAGCATTGTTAAATTGAACATTATATTTCTTAACCAATTCATTACACTTCATAATGATTTCTTTCTTGTTATCTGGGTGCATTCCAGGAACAACAGGCATACAAGCTGCATTGAATCCTTTCTTACCATATCTGACTAGTCCATTAAAATTAAATGCAAGCAATGTCATCAATATCTGTAAATTTGATATCTGAATATTTTCTACTGTTCTTATATATTACAAATCTTGCCATAATTATATTATTTTGTTCAGATATAATATAGTATCAATTCTAAAAATTTCAAAACAAATTTAAAAAATTTCTATGAAATAATGAACATCTATTTCAGTTCTGTTCAAGAACTAAAGTTATGCACATAGGGAGCGGAAAATTTTCTCAGGTTATTAATTATACTCCTAAGTATTCTTCCGCTCCCTGTGTGACCCAGGCACATTCCTGGAGAATCCTATTTTATATTATCTTATTTTACATAATTTTTAAATAATTGAAAATCATCTTTTATTAAAGATCGTTTCAATAATTCCAAGTCATTGATATACATTTGCTTTTCTGTTGTATTTTTGATATATTCAAGATGCTTCTTTATCTCTTCATTCTGCTTCAAAAGTTCATCTCTTTCTTCTATAGTTACTTTTGACATGGGTGTTGCAAGCAATGCCATTGGCAAGTGTTGTGCATCCATATCAGGTTTGATATCCACTTTACTTCTGTTACGAATCTTAAGCTTACCTTTACATACAAGTTCAATGAACTTTACTAATTCTGAATTGTTCTTGTATTTATCTTCAAGTATCTTTACAAGCTTCTTCTTTCTCTCAACATAAACAGTCAATCTCCAATTTACAAAATATTTGATAACCTCATATCTGTCTTTGAAATATTTGAGCTTGCCATTCTCATCAAGCAACCAAAGCAAATCATCTGGAAGTTTCTTAATGAGCTTGAACTTATTAGCTAATCTCTTACCTGACCTATCTGATTTGATTTCTTTTGCAAGTTGACCTTTGAAGAATTGTACTTCATAATGCACATTACCATCCTCTGACAAATCTTTATAGTCTTTGATTTCTTGTTTGTCACAAAGTCTATTCAGTAATTTTTCAAATTCAACATAAGTAGTATCAGATGGCAAATTAGTGATTGTCATCAAGTCTTTTGCTTGATTTGTCTTCCATTCTCCATAGCAATACCATTGGCCAGATTCTAACTTCCAATTGTCTTGTGGAATATCTCTCAAATAAGGCCTTACAACTGTCTTAAACTGTTCTATACCTTTCTTACTTTTGAGAATCTCTAAACAGCAATCAAGTACATCTACTGGATTCCAAGCATTGCTATGGAAAGAATATCCATTAGCAATACCCATAGTTGTATTAGAAAGAACTGTAGGTACAATAGGAAGGTAATGTTCTGGCTCAACATAGTCACCTTCTTCAAATACATATTTCAACAGGTCATAATCTGCCTTGTATACTAAGTCTGCATACTTTGACTTTCTGATATATAGGTATCGAGGTGCTCCAGCTTCTGGACTGCGGAGATATCCTCCTTGGCCTTCAATTTCTAGTGGGTTGTAAAAATTATAAAAAGCTTTAGCCAATGTACATGTGGTACCAACAAGGGAAGCGTCACCATGTGCATAGAGAGATATCTTCATTGTGTCACCAACAAGAGCAAGCAACTTCGATGTTGATCCATTCTTCAATGAACCTTCAAACATTGCATGTACAATCTTTCTTGCACCTGGCTTAAACCCATCGCATATAGAGGGGATAGCACGATCCCCTACTGTTGCAAGTGAATAATTCAAATATTCTACATTGAGAAAGTCAGTAATTGACTTGTTGATATCTTTCTTTACAACTACTTTATTTTCTGATTTCTTTACCATATTCTTTAAACTAAATCTCCCATCATTTCTTTTCGATCATTACTATTCTTACCAAACCATTTCTTGAACATTGACTTTGTCAAATCATCAATCTTGAAATGCATGAAGATAGGGTTTCTCATTGATTCTTTTGTTTCGGATGCATCAAGACCAGAAAGACCTTTGACGTACTTAATCATATATCCTTTAAGCTTTCTTGCATCTTTATCAAATTCTTCTTGGCTATAATACTTCTTTACTTCTTTACCCTTCTTTGCAATAATGATAGGAGTAATGCTTCTGCATACTATACCCTTCTCAAAAAGAATTGGCCATCTAGAAAAAAGAAGAAGCAACAATGCGGCAATCTTATCTCCATCAATATCGGCATCAGTAGATATTACAATCTTATCAAATTTCAAATCATTGATATTGAAGTCATCACCAAACTTAAGACCCAAAATAGTAATAATATCATTGAACACATCATTTTTCATAATCTGCAATGGTGACATATCTAATGAATTAGGTGGTACACCTCTCATTACATAACCAGCTTGAGTTTCTGGATCTCTACCAATACGAAGACCTCTTGCTGCAGAATCACCTTCATAAATCCAAAGCTGCTTACCTTGTTTCTTTTTTGATGAACAAGTCACATACTTATCTGAACGACGAAGACCTTTACTTGCTTCTTTATTGAGCTTACGAAGAGTGCGTTGATCTTCTGCTTCACATTTCTTCTTATACCAATCTCTTACATTATCTATGATTTCAGACTTTACAACGGAATCAAGAAACTTGTTTGGAAGTTCAAACTTTACATTTTCATCTTTATAGAATTTCTCTACAGGTGTAGTCAAACATTCCTTAGTCTGTGAATCATAAGATGGATTAGAAATAGTCAAGTCACAGAACATGCTATAGTTGCCATCAACTTGTCGTGGAAGCAAATCAATCTTATCTTTCTTCTTAAGAAAATCACATACTGTAGTATTGATGATTTGGTGCAATGCCTTAACATGAGTACCTTTATTGCAAATACCTCCATTAACGAATCCAATATTGATAGCACCATCAGGATATACATAGACATGCTTATGTTCATCTTTCATCTCTATGCAATCCTTTAAAGTAACATAATTTCTGTACAAGTCAATATAGTCTTTGAAATTGTCATATCTGTACTCACCACATAGATCTTCATCTTTATATGTTACCTTCAATCCTGGATTAGCAGCTGCTGCATTGATGCAACGTGTCAATATGATATCCTTGAATGTTCTGTCAAGCTTATCTATTCCTTCAAATCTAGAAAAGTCTAGATGAAATGTGATCCTAGTTCCATGATTTTTCTTAGAAGATTTTTCTATCTCCTCATCATAGAATTCTGACATGTTGTTTTTCCAGTTACCAACCCATCGCTTCTTTCCATCATCTGTCATTACACCAAAATAAGATGAAAAAATATTTGTAAGGCTGGAACCAACTCCATTAGTACCAAGGCCTGATCTATCTTCATCATCATTATAGTTTGATGATGTTCTCATTCTTCCAAAGATTAGTTGTGGTACCATAATACCAGCTTCTTTATGTTTGACAACTGGAATTCCACCATTATCTTCTATTACTATGGTATTGTCTTTCATTACAGTAACAGAAATTTGTGTTAACCCTATATTGTCTGGTCTACGATATTCATCAGTAGAATTTGATATGATTTCATCTATCAATTTCAGTATAGCTGGAACATATTCTACTTCTTTCTGTACCATCATCTGTTCTTTATAATCAAAAACAAACTGAGTAGAAAGTTCTGGTTTTACTGAACCAACATACATGCCAGGACGGAGGAGTACATGCTCTTGTTCTGATAATTCTTTATATTTTTGCTCTATTGTCTTTGCCATATAATTTACAACACCTTAATATAAGCATCATTCAATGTAAGCCATTCTTTCTTAGCATCTTTATTGAGAATTCTCAATTCACATTTATATACTGGATATTTGACATTCTTAGGTGCCACCAATGTTACTCTTGAATTCAACACTTTACCAATATGTTCTACTCGTTCAATACTAGCACCAAATCCTCTTGAAGATGGTACTACTTCTGGAACAGCAATAGAAACATTCTGATCTATCATTGTATCAAGTTCATTTTTTAACCAATCTTGAAAATGATCTAAATAATATTCTGTTTTATAATACATTTATCTTTCCTTTCTTATATAATCTGTTTATTGTATTGTTTACATAATTGTAATTCTTCTTAAATTCATCGGTCATGAATTCCCAACTCCAAAGATAGAGCTGTTCTGGTTCTCCATTCTCTTTTATTTCGAAGAATTTCATATTGTGTGGTGTACAACTTGCAATAAGTTCATTATCTTTTTTACCTGGCAATACTTCTACAAGACATAAGATGTTTCTATGTACAGTATTGTCTTTCTCATTAAGAATATAGCTTACTGTATACATAGTACCACCAAATACTGGTTTTACATCTGACTTGATAACTGATTGCAAATTTCTACTTACTCTTTTCATATTCTAAGAATTTTAATATTTACTTTTATAATATAGATAAATTGTATAGAATTTCAAAAATATCATAAACAAATAAAAGGTACTCTATATTAGGGTACCTTTTGTATTTATTATGATTTACTATTCTCTTCCTCTTCTCTTATCTTTATAAGTCTATCAATTTCCATCATTACTGGTCCTTGTAATGACCAATTCAAATATTTGTAATGGTCTCGACGTTCCTTTTGAATTCTTTGCATTTTCGCGAACATGTATTCTTTATCATTTTTGTATACAGTTCCTTGCAATGATACAAAATAATTAGGGTCTTTTCTGAACTTATCAAGCTCTTCTTCTGTCCATGGAATTTCTGTATATCTTCCAAAACTGTCTGGACCTACTTTATTTGTAACAATAGATTCCATTGATATGTTGCAAGTTCGAACTACTGATGGATAAAGTGAAGCAAAATCATCACATACACTATATTCCCAACGTCCTGGAACACATCCACAAAAAGCACCTTCATAATTTACTTTTGTTCTTTCAACAGCATCATAATCCCATACTACATGTCGATCTTCATCATAAAAACATCTGAACAAATTAGCTGTTGTCAAAGCCACCTGACCCAATGCTTTCTGAGCTGGAATTCCTGTTACTGTTGCCATAGAACAAGGACTTTCAATACATTTGAAACGATAATGAATCAAAGCATTCAAGCAAGAGTCGATAGCATTATAGTAAACAAACAATGGGAAATCCTTTTCATAACATTCCTTCATTGTTCCTTCATATTTTACTTTATGAGCATTAACTCCATGACTACCAACCCAATCTAACGAATATGATTCATAAGGTCTCATTGAATACTCATAAGATTTGATGAGCTCCATATAATCCCATATCATGCAACCTTGTGGTGCTGGAATACTATATTTTGTACCATCCATCTCTGACCAAGAAATCTTATTGATTTCTCCAACAACACTTGCGGATCTCATCAATTGCATTGCTTTGAACTTTCCAAACAACTTTACTGTTCTATTCCAAATATAGTTCCAATCAAATCGATAATAGTTCCATCCAGCAAGACATCCGATCTTTGGCATTATTCTAGTAAACCAATGCTCAATCATTGATTCCTCAGTTTCAAAATATTGATAATATACTTTTGGTGTAAAACCTTTTTTCTTTAATAGGTTTTTCGCAAAGTCATTATCTTCTATATATTTAAGGTATCTTTCCTTCAATTCTTCTTGTTCATCAGAATTCAATGGTTTGATACCTAATACCATTACAGACAAATCTGGACCAACAAGACTTATCAACTGAATTCTTTGTTCTGCCTTTTCTGGTTCTGGGAATTCATCAGAAATTTCGGTTTCTATATCACTAAAGTAAATTCTTGGAAATCTCATCGCCATTACTTCCTTATAGATATCTTCTGGCAAATTGTACAAGAATTCCAACTGGTCAAACTCATTTGGTTGATATTTAGATGCATCCTTAGATACTACATCACATTTCTTACCATCCCATGTATACTTCTTTCCATTTGGATTGTACTCATAAGTCTTCCAGTGATGCATCTGTTTTGAATAGCATTTTCTATTACCATTTTCATCCAAATAGAAAATATAATACGTCTGATTCTTTCTTAACCAAAATCTGTCAATTATCATAGCCTTTAAAATTGTTTATTATACTTTATCTTATCTAATATAGTTAATTAAGTTTTCCAAGTTCAATGTTAACAATTAAAAAATGGAACTCTTGATTAATCAAGAGTTCCATTCAATATTTTATATATAATATTGTTCAACATAAAGAACGTGTTCAATTATATTGAACATCATCAATTCATTGAACACTTATTCATATTTGAAATCATCCATCTTATCTGTAACCTTGTATACAACACCAACATCTGTTGTCTTTACACTTAGCAATCCTAATAATATCAATGTGTTTATGATGACTCCAGTATATTCTGATGTGTAATAATATTTTAGATATGTATCATAAGCATTCAATGGCTTATCTGGTTTAGTGAATCTGGCGCATTCCCAATCTACTACTGCCTCTGTCCATTCTACTTCATCTTTAGGTTTGTAAGCTTTATTTCCATCTAAATCCTTATAGCATGGATGATGATCTTGCCATAATGTATGAATATGGTTGATGCATTCAACTCCTAACCATGGAAACAATGCATACATTACAATCTTGTCAACATCATGGTATTTATGAATTACTCTACCTGTCAAATAAGCTTCTACTTTCTTGAAGCATACATGATGCTTATAAGAATATAGAAGATGTGAATAGCTTTCTGTTACATTTCTTAAAATCAAAGATAGAAGTCCAAAGAAGTCAAATATCTTATATTGGACTGAATAATCTTTAAAAGTTTCTCTTACATAATGCAAAACATACTTAAGCTTTTCTTTACAACAAATCATAGTCATTTTCGTTAGTTTTTTCTTCTTTTGAATCTGCTAAGTCACCATAAGGTGTATATGGGAGATTAGAACAATTTCTGTACAATTGATTATATATATATATGTGCTGCAGATTGACCTACTTCAATAGTTTCATAAGCATTATCTTTATCATAACAAAGCTTTTTTGTTCTTCCATCATAACAATTGTCAATTTCCAATCCATTGCCAATAGGTGTCTTAAGCACTATCTTAGTTGGTATTGTACAGATAATTTCATGAATTCTATCAATAGGAATCATTTTGTCAGTATACCACCTTACATACAACTTCTTTTCTTTTTCCACATATTCATAAGTCTTATCCGTTATTACACTTACTAGCAAGAATCTAGGAACATAAGACAAATCTACATCATTCATCTTCTTCCTAGTCTTTATAGAATAATCAAATGCTTTGTAATTTTTAAAATTTTGTTCCATGTTATAAATCCCAATCTTCTATTTCACTATCAACAAACCATCTTCCAACATATTCATAAGTAAACAACTTAGTACTTGTATACTTTCCAAGTCTACCATAGAATGCATGTGGTGACCACAATTCATCTGTATAATGATACTTCATCCAAAACAATGGATCGGCATAATTCTTATTTGGATTTGTATCTCTCCACTTTGTCTTGTATATGTTACCTATAATACCATAGCATATAAGGTAACCTCTAAATACATAAATTAACTTTTTCATAATTTCTTATAATATTCTCTAGATTCCTCTGTTAAGCGCCTGGGTCACACAGGGAGCGGAAAAATATACTTCAGTATGTTCTATAAGCTAAGACATTTTTAACGTTCCTGTGTGAATGTTTTTTAGTTCAATGTCATCATAAGTTGTTTTACAGGTTTGACATCATCATCATTGAATTTGTTGCAAACCACAAAATTCACCGCATCTAATATATCAAATCCATCAGCAATCATTTCACCAATAGCAATATTCTCTCTTGTAGAAACAGGAAAATTCACTACACCTTTCTTATTTTCTTGCCTCATTGCATTTGCAAACTTTACAATGATAGCAGCATCATCTTCTGATATCTTACATCTGTTCTTCAATACTTCTATCTCATTTCTGACTGGCATGTAATCCACTTTCAATGGTAGAAATCTGTTCATCAAAGCAGCATCAATTTCTTGAGTACCACTATATTCCGAACCAATATTAGCAGTAGCAATGAATACACAATCTGGATGTACTTTTACTGAGCGTGGACCTTCTGAATCTGCTATAGCTAATGGTAGTTCTCTACGAGAATCTAAACAAGGAAACAGAATATTGTTTGTCATCAATGGAGCTCTTGAAAGCTCATCAAGCAATATTACACCCGGTTTCTGAACATCATAAACAAACTTTGCATAATCAAATGTAGAACTACCATCCTTAATACGATGGCATCCGAGCAAGTCAGTTAATGGATCTTGCATAGCACCCATATCATGTACTTCACAATTTATTCCAAGTTGCTTACAAGCCATCAATATCAATTCTGTTTTACCAGTACCGGTAGGTCCAATCAATAATGTTGGTTTCTTTCTCATGATGTTTCTTACAAGATATTTCCAGTTCTTGCTTTCAACATAGAAACCAGTATTTTCTATATTTGGACAATCAGGCAATGAATCAATAAAATTTTCAGAATTTATAATCTTCTTTATTGTTCCATCTTCTGATTTTGTTGTTACAACTTCTGCTTGTTCATCATTAAGATCATAATCCACAGTTGGATCAAACTGACATTTCTTACTGAACAAATCATTCAAATCATCATCAGAAGCAATATTTGGAATTCCTTGAAAACCAAAAGTAAACTTTTTAGAATCAAAAATATATTTATCAGTATAATATATTACTGCTTTATTTTTGTTTCTTTCTATGAAATCTATTTGCTTCTTATTATATCCTTTCTTATTCTCTTCAATCAATTTCGTATTTCCACGAAATTTTGCATCCAATACAGAATTCTGTCCTCGATAAGGATAAAATATTCCTAATTCAATTGTAAAGTATAATCTTGGATTTCTCATTTCTTTCAAATTTTAATTCTTATATAAATTAGAAAAAGGGAGAAAAATTTCAAAATGATGAAAAATTTCTCCCTGTTGATTACTTCAGGCAGCAATCATCAAATCCAAGTTGTGAATAAGGTTCTTATAACGAGAACCATCCAAATTGAATTTATATTGGCGGTCTTCGTATGAAACTTTACCGAAGACTGTTGCTAAAATCTTATCGCGACTAACACAGATGAATTTTACTTTTCTTCCATCTCGTGTTACTAACTTAGCACCTTTCTTTGCTTCATCAAGGTTGAACTCCTTGAAATTATTGTTTAATATTGAATTATTTACTGATGCAGCTACTGACTTATTCATATTGTTCATAATCATAATATTTTAAAATTAAACATTTGTTTGACATGAATAAAATAGAAACTATTCAGAAAATTTCAAAATTTATTCAACTTTTTCTTCAATTTTTATTGTTTTGAAGTCGTCAAAAGTATTGATGCCATCAATTAATGGGTTTAAGCATTTCATGGCCCAACTTGTCCTATCACTATATACAATTCTTTCTGTTTGCATGATAGAAATTCTAAATGTTTTGTTTCTGTCTCTCAAGTCATCATACAAATCACTATCATAATTGTCTTTAATACTATTTCTAGAACAAAGAAATAAATCGTATGCTTCTCCACTTCCTTTACCACCCTTTACAATAAATGTATCTAATGCAAAGCTAGGTCTTTCTATTCCATCTGAACATTCAAATACTGTTTTCCACATGATACAAATATTAAATTGAAACTTCATATATACCTATACCTACTTTACCATGTACATCAATTACAACATTATCAACATACAATACTTCTACCAAATCAAAGTCACCTAACTTTTCTAACTCCTCTTTTATTATATTATTGAACATGTTTCTACCAGTAGACCAATCTCTAGAATCTAGTACAGCTATCAACTGAAAAGCAAATAACTGTATTCTAGATTCTATAGATGATTTTCTTACTATAGGTCTATATTTTCTCTTATAGATCAAGTTTTTCATATACTATAGCTGCTATCTTCTTTATAGACTTTTCAAAATCATTTATTCTTGATGGAATACAACAACAAGAACATGAACATCTCTTATCTTGATAGATAACATATCTCACATCATCATTCAAATGCAACCTTATATATTCTTTAATGCAAGCTAGTTTAGTTGGTGATGCATCTACTATTAATGGAAAATTGTCAAGTTGCTTAAGAAAGAATTCTCCTGGCAATGTATGTTCATCACATTCTGCTTTGTTGTAGTTTTCACTTATCAATAGATAGTTTACCATTTTCTCTAATACAATTTAATTTCAATATTCTTTTCTCTAGCGCGCTTCATCTTACCAGTATTTGATTCTAATGAATTAGTGAATACGATCTTCACTTCTTTCCAAGAACCAGTCATTCTATATTCTGGATGACACTTCAAGAATTCTGCTTTGCTAGAATAGTTATTTGGTTCGCCTGTCAATATCACAGGAATCTTGTCATTTTCTTTCTTAGTATCTGCTAACTCTTTCTCTGATAGCTTGAAGGAATCTAATGACCATCCATTGAAATCAAGAATCTTTTTGAATCTCTTCCAATTTGATGATTCTTTATCATCAACCCAATCATAAGCAATATGTGACATGCTTGTAAAGTCATAAGGCAATCCAATCAGCTTATTCTCTATCTGTTGAGCTACTTTATCTCCGCACAACCTAAAGTTGCAAGACAAAATAATATCCTTCAATTTGATATTCTTAAGAAGCTTGGTATATGCTTTATTTACATTAGAACCTGTCTTACCACCTATGGCATTCTCAATTTCTGTTGGTGTACATAGAAGAATATTCCATGGCATTTCTTTTGCTTCAATACCAAAGAATTCATCTGGTTCGCAATCCTTCTTCTTCCATTTGATAAAATCTTGTACCGTTGATGTTCCAAATCCAGGAATCTTGAAACTCAATGCAGAATTCAACAATTCAAATTCATTATCAATCTTAGAAGCCATTACATGACAACCATCAATATAGCTATCTGATGATGGAAAGCTTTCTCCTAATTTAGCGGGATCAAAATTTGTATAATCATAAACTTTGTATATATAAGGAATAATATCACCAGCTAATGAAAGTACAACCTTGGTTCCAACACTGATTTTTCTGTCCATCAGATAACCTGCGTTGAATGCAGATGCCCTTGTAATCTTCTTACCATCCATATATACGGGATCAGTAATGATAGTAGGAATATATTCACCTGACTTACCAAGATTCCATTCAATATCAATTACTGTTGTTGGCTCAGTCATAGGAATGTACTTGATAGCAACACAATCTGCTGGTCGACGTTCAGTCAAGTTGTTCTGCCTTTCTGATTCTACTGGTTTGATGACAATGCCATCCTGAGAATATTCTGACATATTTCTGTATTCTTCATACTTCTTATATATGCTAATCAAGTCATCTACAGTATTCAGTTCAATACCTTCATCATAGAAGCTTGGGAAGAATGTATTGTATTCAAATTGATTATCAGTAAGAAGACGAGTCCAATCTAAATCTTTCCATTCACCATTCTTCTTTATTCTGTAATCATAGATAACAGGGAACAGATATACATATTCTGGAACATCCTTATCAATTCTATTTAGCATACCGGAAACAAAAGCTCTAGTATTTGCGAACTTATCTGCAAATCTCTGCTTGAATGTTGACTTGCTTACAAGTACTTCACCTCGTAATGTTACCTCTGAAACATAACCGGATCTTTCCATTACAAAATCAAAGAAACCACCTTTGCAATCAAAGATAGGCTTAATCTGATTAGAAATATCCTTACCATATTCTCCATCACCACGGCCAGAGTATGTTATATCTAAAGTACCATCTGACTTCTTTGTAATATGAATTTCAAATGAGCAACCATCATATTTTGGCGTAACTATTACTTTACATACTTTCTCTTTATCATTGTATATATAACTGAAAATAGAATTCAAGTAAGTAGCCCAATCAATACTACCATCTGCCTTCTCATGAATCTGTACTTTAGATAAGCTACCCATCATGAATGGATGCTTTACAGTATAATTGTCAGAATGCTTTGAACCGACATAGGACTTATTTTCTTGACCTAATGACTTCTCCAAAGTATCATATTCATTATCATTAAGAATTTCCTTACCGGTATTGTAATAAGCACCTTTTGCTTTGTCAAGAAGAAATCTAGCTTCATCATCTGTCAAATTGTTGTAATCTCTAAATTTCATTACGAGAATATCAACATCTTTTGACATATCATAAGATGGGTTACGTTCACAATTTAAATTTTCCAATATTTTTGTATTCATAAATTAATTCGATTTCTATTTAAGTTTAGCAATATATTCTTTTGAACAGTTACTATCAGAATAAGCATCTTCAAGATGTTTAGTAATCCAATCTGTAATATACTTATCATATTTCTGCTTACGCTTAGAAGAATAATAGCTAATGAATGGCATGCTATCATATTTGATATAGAATCTGCTACGCTCAGATGTTTCCATTCCATTATTATGAAGACAACATCCACCATACAATTCATTAATCATGATAATTCCACCTTCGTTGAGTGGATAAACTACAACTGGATAATCTTCACCCAAGAAATAAACTCTCCAAGTAGAAGTATGCTTGCCTTTAACTACTACTTTATATAGCAATGGAGCATCAGTATACTCATTTTCTTTTTCTGCAAGCTCATCATAGAACTCAAACTGATCTAGATCATGTTCAATCAAATCATTCATCTTCTTATAATAGCATTCTGCATCATAAGATTCTTTACCTGATAACAATCTGTACAGCAAACTAAGTTTTGTCTTTCTCAACATAAGCATAAAAATATTTTAATTATACAAATTAACAATCATTCTAATGAACATCTTCTCAATATCATCAAAGATAGTAGCAAACTTAGATTTGATACTATCACCATCATATCTTGTTGGATCTGGTTCAGTATCAACATCTTCTGGAAAGTCACATTTGCTAAGTATTTCTACCCATCCAGTTGCTCTATTGAATACTTCTACTTTATATACACTTCCATAAGAATTAAGTGTAATCTTAAATGTTTGACCTACCATCTTAATGATTCTGATAGACTTGCAAGTCCATCTTACTCCATTATGATATTCTCTGAAGAAATACAACTGGGTAATGTTGATTATATCCATCTTAGGTTCCCACCCAGACAAACAATTGACATCTAATTTTGATGGAAGAGTATTCTCTTCAGGAGTTATGTTCCAAAGTTCTTTATAATACATAGTTATTTTATTTTTTAACATTTAAAATATAGAACAATATTCTTAAATTTCAAAATATTTTTGATTGAAATCAATACCATTTATGTTCTATTTTATAGATAATATTTAATCCTTAAATTATAAATGAACATGATAGAAAAGCTAAGAAATTTAGATAATAAGTTTGTAGATAAGAATATTCCATACGTTACAATTAGTGCTGTAAATGGATATATAAGTCCTAAGTTTGACCAAGAAGCCATAGCAAAGAAATGCGAAGAAAAAGGTAAAACAATAAACTGCAAATGGACTGGATTGTCATATAAAGAGATATTAGACTTATGGGAACAGAAAGCTAATGTTTCTAGAACTTATGGAAAGAAACTAGATGCTTATACTGAATGCAAGCTTGAAGGAGATGAAAACAGTATAGAAGAATTCATGCTTGATAATGATGTTGATACTGATGAAAGAATGAAGGCACACATCAAGGCATTTGATCAGTTCTATGAAAGAATCATGAAGTCAGGTGATGTTGAATTTGTTGGCAGAGAAATAGAAGTTTGGAATAGAATTACTATCAATGACAATGATTTCTATGTGAAAGGAAGATTGGATGCATTATTTTACAACAAACGTACTGATACTTGGATCATCATAGATTGGAAGTCAAATGAATGCATATCAACCAAAAGTAACAAATGGACACCAACATTGCTTGGACCTGCTCAAACACTTCCTAATCTTGATTGGTATACTTACACTATGCAAGTATTCAACTATAAAGAAGCATTGTTGCAGAATTATTTGCCTGAAGGTACAGAAGCTAGTCATGTTCAATGTATGATAGTGAATTTACCTAAAGCAGAATATGAGAATACAGATGCAGTTCTTGGTAAGAACAAAGGAGAAATCTATAAAGCATATATGCCAGCATTCAAATATGACGAGAATTTCTTGAATAGGGTATTTGAGTTTGCTTATAAGAAAGATAAGCTAGAAAGAAGCATGAGAAAGTTGAAAGAGAAAGAAGAATCGGAAACCAAAGTAGAGAAGCAAGAGGAATTTGATTTGTTTTAAACAATATTAATAAAATAACAACATGAAAGTAATTGATAGTCAAACAGCAGAGATTTTAAGTTTAGGTGAAGCAACACTTGAGGAAGGTAAGAAGATTGTAGAGATTGCAGGTAGAACTTGCTATAAATCATTGAATCTTATAACAGAAGGTAGTGCGGAAAAGTTTGTAAATAGAATGATTGAATCAGAACATCTGTCAACATTGGAACATTGTACTATCTATCTTAAGTTACCAAGAGAAAAGAGAGATGATGCATTGTTCTTTTCATACAACAAATATAGCGAAGTAAATAGTGATGGCAATTATTGTTATGTTACTACCAACTATAGAGTAATTATTGAAAACGAAATGGAAGATGTACTTAAGTATCAGTGTGCTTATGAACCAATAAATCATGTCAGACGAATTACAGTACGAATGATAACCAATCGCCAGATTGCAAATGAGTTTGAACGACACCGTGTATTCAGTTTCAACCAGGAATCATCTCGTTACTGCAATTATGGTAAAGATAAGTTTGACAATGAACTTAAGTTCTTGAAACCATCATTTGGAAATTTCTTGATTTCAAATGAAATATATGATGAATGGGTAAAGCAAATGGAACGTGCTGAATACTCATACCTTAAGTTATGTAGGATGGGTTGTAATGCACAAGAAGCAGCTACAGTACTTCCAAACTCTACAGCAACAGAGTTGGTGATGAGTGGTACAACAAAAGATTGGGAGCATTTCTTTGATCTACGTATGAAAGGTCTTACTGGTAAACCACACCCATTAGCTTATGATTTGGCAAATAAGATATATTTGTTGTTCAAAGAGCAAGGTGTCAAGATCTATCCAGAAGATTAAATTTTATATAAAGAAATGATAAGTTTAAAAGAATATATAGAAAGTCATAACAACTTACACAATAAGTTGTTCTGTCAAAATAGATTGAATGAGCTAGCTACTTATTTTGGTGAATCTATAGAAGACATACCAAAAGATATACAAGAATCATACATTAATCATACATTTGAACTTAATTCTTATCTATATGAGACATTAAAATCTCATGATGTAGATAGTTTGATTAATCATATAGAAAAAGAATATAAAGACAATATATATGAGATTTGCCCTATAAATAGATCTAATAAACATGGATTAGTAGGTGTAAAGTTCAACAACAAACAATTATATTATGTTAATTCAAGTAAGTTCTTGGATATATGTACATTCTTCAATTATGTGAAAACTGATACATGGAATGGATATACTATTTTAGAACCTGAATATCCTGATAAATGTAATAATGAAACAATGAAATTGTTTAAGAACAAATTCATACATGTTACTACTAAGAAAAATTATGAAAAGATAAAGGTTACTGGACTTAGAATGAGAGGTTACGATGGAAAGGATGGATACAGAAAATATAGTTCTAGAATACAATTAAAAGGAAAAGAAAGTAAAGAAAGTATATTGAAATTTGCTAGAGAGTTTAAGCAAGCAAGAAAAGAATCAGATGATGAGAATCATTTAGATTGGGAAAATACAATAGTGTTGTTAGTAGACTTGTATACTGTAAACTTTGATATCTGGAGAGATCACATGTATGATAAAGAAGATCATTGTTATTTTGTAAAGAATAACATACCTGCTAAATATATAAAGAAATTATACGAAATTTAAAAGAAATGAAAGATAATAAAAACATTGGTCACATATTTTGTGGATATCCTGCTATAGGAAAGACAAGCATAGGAGGTAACAGTATTCAAATGGAAGATGGACGATGGGTTTCCATAGTAGATTTGGAAACAAGCTTGATGAAAGGAAATGATGGTAGACCAACCAACTGGGTAGAAATCTATGTAAACTATGTACAAGATTTAATAATGCAAGGTATCAATGTGATGTGTAGTACTCATCGATTGGTTAGAGATGAACTAGAAAAGAGAAATCTAATTTATACAAATGTGATGCCTAATCTGAATATCAAAGAATATTGGTTGTGTAAGTTACGTCAAAGATGGAAAGATAGTGGATTAGAGAAAGATAGTCTTGCTTATGAGAGAGCTATGGAACATTATGATAAGGATATTAAAGACTTGATGGACCATGATAGATATTGTATGATAGGTGTGGAAAGAAAATATGATTTGCAAGAAGTGCTTTGTAATTATATTAGGTACGGAAAATTACAATGGACTTTTAATTGATTATTTTAAATAAAATAAATTGAATACTTTAAATGAAGAATTTATCTAATTTCATATTAGAATCATTAAATAAAATGATTATAAGAAAATTTCAGATAAGATCATCAAGCAATTTAACATATCTTCTGTAAATGACAAAGGTTTTGTAGATGATTATGTAGAATATGTTGGAGACAATCTTATCAGTAATGGAGAATGGCAAGATATTGATGATGATTTTGACAATTTTGTTGAAGAGATAATTAATGACATTAAGAAAGATGGAAATGATTCTGAATATGATAAGTTCTCTGATTCCAATGACTACACATCAGAAGAATTCATAAAATCCAATAAGACTAATTTCTTGGATATATTTAGAAGCATTTATAACGGCTTTAAGAGTTTTGCATAGAAAATTGGCTCGGTCTTAAGATCGAGCCAATATTGTTTTAAGTAGTATAATAATTAACATTATATATACAATTATTATATGTAGATGTAATAGTTTTATTTTTTGTGCCTGGGCCATCTATACTACAACCGTCTGGAATACTATAATTTCCGTAATTTGTTGTATATTTAAAATTAGGGGTTTCGTATCCATTCCATGTTAAACTGGTTAGTTCAAAATCAATTATAACAGAAGAATTATTGTCAATATATACTTTAATATGTGTATTTATAACATCTTGTCTTAATAAATCATATACAGGAATTGGCATTTGGGCGTCATGGCTTTCTATCTGTCCACATACAGAAATATCATGACCATCTCCTGTTACCCAAATTCCACAATTAATATTATAAGTACCAGTATTATCTACATAAGTATATTTATAATATGCAGGATTTAATCCTAATTTAGGATAATATGATGCTATAATTAAAGCATAGGAAATGTTACTTATTTGTGATTCATCTATTTTTTCCCAAGTATAACAAGAATCAGTATCTCCCTTTAAGTAATAATTTTCATAATTATTTCCATTTGATTCACTTGTTAAATGATGACTAATATATGAAGAATAAGGAGTAGACAATATTATACCACCAGGATCAGAAATATAAGTTGAATCTTGAATAAAGAAAGATGTCAATATTAATCCTGTTACATTTTTTGAATTTACATCTGAAACACTAATTGAATTATCAATATGTGGTGTTGTAAGAAATCTTCTAACATATATACTATTATTAGTACCAGTATCGCTTTCATATTTCTTCATACTACCACTCTGAGTGTAGCATATTCCTGTAGCCATAAATTCTCTTTCAAATATATTTTATAGAATATAAGTGACTAAGAGAAATTATGAATATATCAAAAACTAACACCCAATACCATCTCCACTTGAGATGAATTGGTAAGTGTTAAGTTGTTCATGACTAATTCATTATTTCTTTTTTAAAGAAAGCGTCAGAGTGATATAATGAAATAGCTACAAATCAATTATCGTGTACTCTGACGCTTTTAAGTCACCACTATGATATATTTTGTAAACATCATTAATTTCTTACTGAATATTATTAATTACATATAAATTTTTATATCTAATTATTTTACTACCAATTCATCTCAAGTGGAGATGGTATTGGTGACTTAAATTTGAAGAAACATGATGTTCATTTCTAATATCTTATATATAAAAATAAGATAATTTATAAGTAGAATTTCAAGCCTGACAGTCATTATTTAATTCTATATTTAGCACCTATGATAGCATTAGCTGCAGCAAATGAACCAGTCATCTTCATCATTCTATCTTTCCAAGTGAATACAATACCTTCTGTAGAATTCAACTTGTTTCCAAGTTTTTGAAGTCTTAACAATTGATCCTTAAGCTTATCTTTGTCTTCTTGAGTACCTTTCTCATCAACAAGCTTCTTAGTGGCTTCTATCTCATTCTTCAAATTGATTATTGCTTTGTCTTTGACTCCATCATTAATCAAACCAGATGTAAGTTCAATTACTTTATTTGACATATCTAAGAACAGGTCATCAATTGGTTCGATAACATCTTTAACATATTTCTTATAATCTTTCTTATCTATAGAAACAATTTCATCAGCATGTTCAGGGTAGCTCTTCTTCAATATTCTTATATTTACACTCTTATCTGAATTGAACCATCGGTTGAAGAATGCATCCTTTTCAGTCATCCATTCTGGTGCTATAATTTCAAAACGTTTCTTTTTCCAATCTTCTATAGTAGCATCTTTTCCTAAACCTTCAGATTTGAATAAGTCAATAACTTTCTTTTTATATTCATTAGCAAACTTATTGCTGTCTTTAGTAACTTGAATAATTATATTAGGTGTAAGCTTGGCTTTGTCATCCTTTTCTATAGCCTTTTGAATAATACCAAGTCCATCTTTGGTAACACTATCCTTTTTCCATTCATCACCTTCTTTCTTATATACCCAAATATTATGGAAGTCAACCTGATCATCATCATAATACATGATATTAGTAGTACCTGATACTATACATTCACAGTTTACTAACAATCTTGTATTAGGATCAGGATTGAAGAATTTGCTACCAATTCTTTTGAATATCTTTTCAAGTGTATTACCAGCAGATACAAATGCTTTTTGAACGGTTGGTTTGTCTTTCCATTTTTCAATCATATCTTGGATAGTCATACCTCCACGTTCTGAATTCAAGTCACCTTTGTTTCTTATAAAAACTACTTCATCCTGATTATTCATAGATGCTTGTATGTTAGTACCATCTAATTTCTCTGTAGCATTAGATATCTTACCTCCAAACAAATCATCTATCAAATCAAGTAAATCTTGGCAGGTGAAGTCAGTTTCATCAATTACATGCATCATGTGACCACTAGCTCCACCTTCAAAGATTTGTACATATTGAGTTAAATTAATCATTTCTTAGATTTGTTGTGTTTTAATTTTATAGACAAACTAGCATTTAATGGATTAGGAATAGATAATCCACCAACATCAAATGTCCATTTACTTACACCAGAGCTTACAACTTCTAGAATCATTTTATTCTTTCTGATTCCAAAGTATACTTGTTTCATATCTACTGCTTTATGAATAATTGATGAAATAACATCCTCATTTTCAGACCCGTATTCTTCATTTATTTCTTTTATGCATATAGCCCATAATGGATATATAAAGAAACCATATTTAAGCTTAGGTTGATTTTCAGTATTAATTTTATCCCAATCATACTTATTCAATAAATGAGATGTATCATTGTATCCTATTGCTTTGTATACTTCTTCAAAAAATTCTTTTGGGTTATCACCAACTATAGAATCTAAAATTTCATTTATTTTAGAAAAATCTACTTTTGAATGCTTTTCATTTGCAAGATTTTTAAATTTCTTAAATGCTTCATTATTAGAAAGATATTTATCTACAACATATTTCTGTATTAGTGAATTTTTTTGATCGAATACAGACATACTATATGAGATAGCAATATTATTGATAAACTCTATTTCTTTATAGTCATACATTGCTTTTTTCTCTTTCTTATTCATCTGATCTTTTTCTTTCTTAAGATCATCAAGTTCATTTTCAACATTCTTTTTTAAGTTTGCAACAGTTTTAAGCATCAAATCTTTACCAGCTGGTTTACCACCACCACCAAGTTGTTTAGCAGATACTTTATAACCATTAATATAGTAATCTATCAAAGGTTCATTAGAAACTGTAGGAAAAACTACCTTACAATCATTAAACAATCTAAAGAACAGGAATGGACCTAAAATTTCACCAAAGTCCTTTTCAATACAAGCAATGTCACCATTTTCTATGGGTTCAATATATTTCTTAATACTTGATAAATCTAATTCAATTCTGCCTTCAGAAGAAGTGTTGAAGAAATCATCTACAGTTCCTTCTTTAAATGATCCTTCTCTCTTTAAACTTCCATCATTCAATATATCAATTAACTTATCACAACATTTAACTATTTCTGGATGTTTTTCTTTTAATGAAGCTAAACCTCTATTTACCGCATCCTTTAATTGTTTTCTATTATCAAAAGTATTTGATGATTCTGTTAGAACAAGAACTTTGTCAGGAGACAAATCTTTATTATGTAAAGTTTGTTTATCTTGTGTCTTATTAGCCACATAATAAACTTCATCGTTATAAGTAATTTTATAAGATTTATAAGTACCAGATGCTCCTTTTGATCTACCTACTACTTCAGAATCATCATCTGATATAGATACACCTCTTGTGTCTTTAAATGCATCTTTCAAAAATTCTTTATTGGCATCTTCATCTGTACCCATTTCAAAACGCCCAACCTCCATAGGATCTTTATCCGCTGTTTTAAAATCAATATTATGTGAAACACAATATTTCTTTAAAATAGCTCTAAGATACGACTTATCTTTATTCGAAGACTTTCCTTCAAATATATCTACATAGTTTTCTAATGACTGCATAAATCAATCAATATCAAATAAATTATCATTTTCTACATAACTTCCAAGTGAACAAAATGCATCTTCATTCACTTTACTAAGTTCTTCTTTAAATTCATTAAACAACTTCTGTGCACCATCAGGCATCATCTTAACAAAAGCTGCCTTATCATCATCTTTGATAGCTTGTCTAACTTTAGTAGCTGATATACCATCTACGGCAGAACTTGTTTCATCTCTTTCAATAACAAATACTTTGAAATCATCAGGAAAGTCCTTCAAATATTTCTTATTGCTGGCCATTGATTTATACATCTTTTCTCTATCAGTACCACAACCCCAAAGATGGGCAGAATATCCTTTTTTAGCTAATTCTTCTCCTATCTTATCTATAGCAGCATTTTTTACCCAAATAATATCTTGATAGAAATCTTTACTTCTCAGACAAGTATCTATTTCTTTCTTTATTAAATCATCAGAAAATGGGTGTTTAGAATCAAATTTAGTGTTATGAATAAGACATAACACTGTTGGGTACCCATTTTCTTTATATAATGCTTCAAGAATTGATTGGTGACCTAAAGTAAATGGTTGGGTACGTCCAACCATTATATTGACATCTTTCTTCTCCATAATTATCTGAATAATCTATGAAATTCTTGATTATTTTCAATGAAGTCAGGATGCCACATTTCAGTACCTCTACCAGTTGCTGCAAATTGTACAAAGTCATTTTCATCCTGATCCCATGCAAGTATCTCACACCATTTAGCTTTTGGGTTGTAAGCTTTGATTGTAGCATCACAATCGGCAAGGAATTGATCTTTTGACTTTCTTGCCAAATTTGTCACCATTTCTATATAGATAGGACCAAAGCTTTCTCTCATCCACTTTCCTTCATGTCCAATAAGCTGAATTCTATCTTTGAACTTTGAAGGATCATTGTTTTTAGCCTCTTCATACCTCTTCATATTTATAAACCTCACCTTTAGCTTTAGCTTCATCTATCATATATGATGTTATCTGTTGACAACTTTCATCAACACATTTTGTTAAGATCTTCATAACTTTATAATATTAAATTCTTTATTTAAAAATCTGGATTTGTACGTATACTGAATGATAGCGATTGAACTGGCATACTATCAGCTGGAATTCCCATGGTCTTTGCAAGTTCTTTGTTTAATTCTAGACAAGAATTCCATTGATTCTTATCTATTTCCTTTCTTCTATCAATATCCTTTTGCTTATATTCCTGACCGGTTTCATCATACATCCTGCATAATGCATCATAGAATTTGTCAATTTCTTCTTTCTTAGAAATTTCACAACGATACATATAGTCAAAATATTTCTTATAGTTCTTCTGCCTCTTTATAGGAAATGCCGCAGAAATAGTAAAATCAGTAAAATACTTATTGATAATCTCTCTATTCTTTGATATTTGGGCATTAGAATCAAATCCTGCTTCAGTAATATATTCAGTTAAGTTTTTCATTCTTTTTTATTCAAATCGATTTAAGTAAAAATAGATTTTATGAGAATTGGACAACTATCAAAGATTGTTGTCCAATTCATAGAATGCTCGATATCCACATAACAAAAATATTCCTATATAATAGATATAGAAGAATCCAATCCAAATATCAAACAAAATCAAAAATGGTAATGATATTATCAAAATGAATGGAAAGAATTCAATAAATATTTTTGTTGCCCATATAAACAAGAAGGTTATCCCAATTACCCATCCAAAAATATTTGATGACAACCTGTCAAATTTCTTAAGTTTGCTATTTATCAGTGATTTCCAATCCATCTTTCTTCTCTTTCTTTTTCTTTTCTCTCAATTCTAGATACTTAATTACATAAAACAACCAACTTACAACAAAGAACATAAAAATATATGCTGTATATTGTATTGGTAATATTACAGAGTAAAATAATAAAATGACAATATTGACAATCATCAAATTATACCATTTTGTACTCCAATATGTTTTTTGGCCAAAATACTGTGAATCATCCATGTTTTGTCTTCAATTTATTTACTTCATTACCGTAATCAAATGCATTCAAAAGCTTATTTATAGTTAATTTCAGCTGTTCTGGTGTAGTAGTATCATCTATGGCATCTACTCCAGACCAAGCAATACTTGAATACTCTGATCTTTCATACATACAAATACTGTTACCAATAGCTGTAGAATTAGAGAAACAGATTTCAATAGACTTACCATAGAATCGTGGACCTTTGTACAATCTTTCTACTCTATCAACGATCATATAATTAGTAGAAACATATACTGCACCTATCATCTTCTTTGTAATGATGATCTTTCCAACAAAACGTTCAACATCATATTTTTGAATTTCAATTTCATCTATCTGCTTCTGAATATTCTGTTGTTCATCAGCTAGCTTGTTTCTTTTTAGACGTAGATCATCTTGCTTTTTCTGCAATTCATCGAATTTTTCTTTCTCGATCATTTTCTTTCCTTTATATATTTATATTTTAATCATGTGGTTCGTATGTATTAGTATGCTTGTAATGTTCATACTCCATACTGAACAAGTACCATCTCTTATATTTTGTCAACCAACTGATTGGGCATACTTTATGAATATCTTCATTACCAAAGAAGATACCATTTTCAGCACAATAGTATTCACGTTTCTTACCTGTTCTAGGATCAACCAATACAATGAACTTCTCACCAGTATTTTCATCTACATAATACTTTTCTACTTCATCTTCATTTGTGTATACTAGAACTTTCTCATAATATTCTGTATCATATAGAACGAATGCAGCTAATCTTGGCAATGTTTCTTTCTTTGTCTTAGCATAACCAAGCTCATGAAAACTTACCATTGTTGCAGTATTTCCATGTTCCTTAGTCTTAGCTTCTTCAAAAGCTTCAACATCTTCTTGAGTCATCATAGATTCTGTCTCATAGATGGCTGTATACTCAAGATAAGGAATTGTTGATGTAGCAGATATGTCTACACGATAGTTTACTAAATACTTTCTCATTTTAATTATATTTTAATTATTAACAATTATAATATAGAACTTTTTAAGTAAATTTCAAAATAATGCAAAAAAGGATGATCTTAAGATCATCCTTTCTACATATTTTAGTTTATCATCTTCGAAATTCTGTCATAATAAACATTTGACATGATTTTACAAAATGTACCTTGGTCAATAACAAACTTATCAACAACATGTCCTCCATTAGAAATTGTCACTTTAATATTCAATGAGTTAGGTGAATTCCATCCCACATTCATCGGTCTCATATTGGTGTAAGCAACTATTTTATTTCCAGGAAACATTTTATGATCTACCATGAACTGGGTAATATGGCTCTTTTCACCAATATAGCATTCAAATGAAAATCCATATTCATTCTTCCAGTTTACTTTTCTATTTATATATCTCATAGTCTTATCCAATATTGAGTTATTTATTTGAAGTTCTTATACTTGTCAATGTACTCCTGTGGAGAAAGAATATTGGTATCATCAGGAACATCAGTTACCTTAGCTTCTGCAATCTCATCAATCTTGCTTGTTCTTTCCATAACAGTCATCTCATTAGTATAGTCGCCCATCAAATCACTCAAGTCAATATCAAACTTAACAGCCTTAGAACATGAATTAGCAATATAAGTTGAAATCAATGTAAGTACCTCTGCTCGTTTCATCTCAATCTTGTTGCTAAGCTTAGCCATTGTTGCATTGACACTCATCACTTGATTCCTCAAATTATCCAATGATTTCTGAGATGCAGCAATTGACTTATCAAGCTGTTCTACCTGCATTACCATCTGGCCACCAATATTAGGATCCGAATCAGGATTTTCCTTCATCTTCAAGATGGATGATACAATATTATGCTTCGCATTTTGCAACTTAGTGATATTGCTGTTGATATTTGATTCAGTATTTGTGAGATTTACAATTACTTTCTTTACTTCATCAACCTTAGCGGCTTTATAATCATCCAATGCATCAAGCATTTCTTGCTGGATATCTTCCGGTGTTCGCAACTTACGATTCAAATCATCCATATAATGTGAGAACTTCTTCTGAAGAGTACATGCTAGCTTCTCACCAGAACTCTTCTTGTAATTAGCTTTCTTTCGTCCACTAAGATAGCATACTACCAAGAAAGTTACAACTACGATTACAATACCTAAAATTACATTTGTTACCATTTCCATTTTTATTTACTTAATTTTCTAATTAATTTATTAATATCTGATTGCAAATCTTCTTCTGCATATTTATTCAATTCATTCTGCTTATTTCTGTTTCTTCTTTCATTCTCATTGTAATATTGATTAAACTTACTATAAGAAATGAATGGGGCACAATAGAAGTTTTCAGTTATTGAATTTCCTGTTATATCTTCATAATTATATCTGTTTTCTGACTTGAATACCCATCTGAATGCATTTACAATAAAATAGAATACTACGCAGATATTTGTACATCTATAGAATGCCCACCAGAATCTTTCTGTTTCACACATCTTTCTAGACTAGGTATATTGCTATGACAGATAATAGTTGTGAAGAAAATTACTGTTGTAATAGCAACAACTGTATAGATAACTAAAAATGATATGTCACATACCACCAAATTATATTTTGCATCTTTCTTTGGAAGATACATGCATCCAAAAATTCCAAGCAAATTTGCTCTAATCCATTGTAATAATTTATTATTCATCATATTTTTAACTTATTTCTGTATAGACAACTGAGTATACAAATCACCAATAAATGAATCAAGATTCCATCTTCCTGTAGTAGTACCGTGAAAACGATATCTTGTACCACATTTAGGACATTCATTTACCATCATCAATCCAAGATCTCCACTATCACACCAACCAATTACATGATTAGTATCTTGTGTATTGCATTCTGGACATCTGAAATCTTTTACATAAGGATCTGTTGATTCTCTTTTCAGTTTCAACAACTTATCCCATCTAGAACCTAATAGTTCTTTCCAAGTCTTTTCCATTTATTTCTTAATTGATGTTACAATGTTGTTAATTTTTATACATAATAAATATAGAATACATATCAGGAATTTCAAATAGAATGAATCAAAATTATAAAAAAATACAAGGGCTACCTCTTTCAGCATTACAACCTATGATATTAGGAAAGAATGTTGAAATGGTAGCCACATGTTATCTATTTCCAGATTTTCATGTTGTTGGAATAGTATATAAAATTGAACAACCATCAAATACTTGTATCATATATGTAAAAGAAAAGAACAGAATAGTAAAAGTTGATGGTGGAATGAATGGTTTGTCATTTATTTACCAATAACCACTATTCAATGTTCCATTCTTTCTTGCTTCTTTTACTTGTGCTTCTCTTATCTTTATATCTAATATAAGTTTACCTAATGGTTTCAAGAATGGCTTAATAGTTTTTTGTACTGGATATTCTTTATTTTCTTTATTACAATGGCTAACCCATTGATTTTCTACATAAGAATCATATAATGCATCTTCTTCTGGCTTCTTCAATTCTCCTGTTATGCTATTTACATTATTCATCATTGAAAGAATACCTTCCCAATAGCAAACATCAAATGCTTCTTCATCATATTTTGGTGCTATAAAATCAATATGAAGAGAAATATATCTGAATAAAGTAATTTCTATATATGGATCTTCTTCATATTCAAGCATCCCATATTTGCTTTTCCAACCTAATCCAACCCCATATATTTCTAATATATTCATTGGATCTACACCATGATACTTTCTCTTCAAAAATCTAAATTTCATCTTTGGTTTCATGAAGTACCTTCTTCCATACTTCTCCCATATTTCTAATGGATTTTCCCAATCGATTTTAAATAAATTATAAAACTTCCAATACATTATTTTATATGAATTATTTAGTTACTGCCATTCATCATATTCATGATGATTTCTTTCTTTTTTGGAGTCATATTTTCTAATATCTTATCAGTTGCATCTTTCAAAGTCATCTTTACTGTTGATAGAGAAACACCTTCATTTTCCGCTAATTCTGATACTGACATGCTGTAAGGCATGCCAACACCATATCGTTTCTTCATCATTCTCTTTGCAGTAGGTGACAATGGTTCTAACAATTCATCTATAGCATTCCTCAAGCTAGATATACGTTCTTCTTCATCTAACTTATTGTCTTCAATGATGAATTCATCATTAGCCATCTTGCTTATATCATTATCATGATAGCAATCATCTGTATAAGGATTGATTCCATCTAATCTTATTATATCAGCTAATTTTGTTCCTTTACCAGCATTAGGTACTCTTACAACTTGACCTTGTCTTGATATATCTACTAATATGCTTGCACGAATCCATTGAAATGCAACAGAAGCAAATACTGCAGTCTTTACATTCTTATCAACCCAAGCATAGAATTCTGATGTATTGTTGAATCCATCGACAGGTAATTTGCTCAATGTTTCATCAAGAAGCTTATCATAAGTAAATCCTTCTTTTATTATGCTCTTAGCTTTTTCATAGCATATAGGACTATCCTCATCACATTCTAGCTTTATCTTTTGCTTGATAGAATTTCTCAGATTTGCTTTAGATGTATCAAATCTGTCGAATGCCGCTATCAATCCTTCATTACCAGATTGAATCAAATCATCAAATGGCATACCAAGATTCTGATAACGTTTAGCACAGTTTACAACTAATTTAAGATTGTTCTTTAAGAATATATCTCTATTTTCATCACAGAATACTAAATCATCACATTCATTTTGTGGATGCTCTATATATTGCTTCTTTACTTCATTGAAGTATCTGTCTATATTGTTGTCAAAAGTCTTATCAGTATACTGCTTTACTAAACTTGCTCTTGCTTTTTTCTTAGCGGCAAGATATAATGTAGTTGCATCTGTTCTAGAAATAAATGGAGCTACTCTCATAGCTTCATCTATATAAGTACAAATGATATCCTTTTCATGACAATCCCTTATAGATCTTATTTCATCCTTCATTAACTGAATCCAATCTGCGAGGAAATTATCTTCTTCTATACCTAACCAAGGGCCAAATACAGGATATTTCTTTTTCAATGCTTTTACAAAGTCAACAATACGCTTTGTATTTGTTTTATTTATAGTTACTTTAATACGTGGCACTTTTTACTTTTTACATGTATTTTCAATACAATTAAAATAGTAAAAATACCACGTATTATTCAAACATACAAATGTTAAATATTATTAAAATTTAAGATAGAGCCTTTTTAATCTCATCTAGCTTTTCTTTATGTTCTTTTATTTCTTCTACAGTTGCCAATCTGATAGTAGTATGAAGCAATTTGTTATTTTCTTGGACATGAAATTCTTCAGTATCATGATCTTTAACTAATGGAATAAATCCAACTCCTGCATCTATACCACCAGCTAAGATTTGACAACCACGATGCCAACTTTTATCAATATTGATACCAAACTTTGGAATCTTATCATTCCAAGAAAATCCAGTAACTTCAAACCCTTTATAATATCCAATACTTACAGGGGCATTAGCACTTATCTTAAATTCTTTCGTCTTAGTATCATATTCCATATTAGGTGAAACAGCAACCATATCACCTTTCTTGATACCTAAACTAGTAATATACTTGTCTTCAAATTCTTTTTCAACAAACTTTCTAAGATTGTTTGCCCAATATACTGCTTTGTTGAATGCATAATAAGTATCAGCATCATCTACCAATCTTTCTGTACCATCTATATCGTTAATTGCAAATCTGTCTTCCTCTATAGTGACATTACATCTCTTGGAAACTTTTACTTTCTTGAACTCCATAGCATCTTACTTAACTGTAATAGCAATATGATAATTGCCATTCTTTATTGTAGTGGAAAACATATAAGCGTATTTTACTGGTTTATTGAGAATATGAATAGGAATCTTCTTCAATTCAGTATCAGAAATAATACCTCCTACATACTTTACTTCTACAATAGGTTCATCATACAACTCTTTAGCATTATATATCTGAACAGTACCTACACTATGGCATTTTCCATTCTGTTCTAACTCTTGAATATCATTCAACATTGACTGCAATGATGTACCAGAATCAAAATCTATAGAATAAAGGGCAACCATGGTCTCTTCATCTAATTGCTGAAAATTTAAGCTAATCATAATAATTTACAATCTAGAACCATAAACAAAACCTACTACTCTCATCTTATCACCAAACTTATCTTTAATTGATACATTTGAATAACCTTTCTCTTCAACATCATCAACAATGACAACTTGATTTTGCGATACTCCAGTCATATCACAAACATATTCATTGACTTCATCAAGTGAATCAAAATTTATTGTTTGTCTAGTTGAATCAACATAAAGTGTATATGAATTAAATTTACTCTTCATTTCTCAATTTTGTTAGAATTTTTTCTAATGTATATAAATCTGAATTTTCAATATTAACAGTAAATAAAGTATCTGTATTCAACATCAAACTCAATTCAGCAATATCTTTCTTCAGTTGCTTTTCTTTTCTGACTTTCTCTTTATATTCATCAAGAGCTTTAACAATACGCTTGTAATACTCGTCATTACTTTCATACTTCTTTTTAATGATATTTACATTAACATCATAAGAAGTATTGCAGTTATATGCTTTGTATTCGTGTTCATCAAACTTTACTTCTGCATCTGAACCATACTTTTCTATTGCTTCATCTATAATAGATTTCAAATCACCTAAAGTAGTATGCCCAAACGTAGAATCTGATGTTTTGAATCTCTCATCTGGAGTTCCAAATACTTCACCTTTACAATTTCTATCGTCACAATCCCAAGAATATTCATCTTTTTCTCTTGAATACTCTATCATTGGTACATTTACTGGCCAATATCCTCTATCTGGAACAACAAACCCTGGATATTCTCGTACAATATCCTTTACAAGATCATCCAGGGTTTTTGCATTCATTTCTTTTTCCATGAATATTTTATATTAAAGAGTTTCTACAGGATCAGAAGTATTGAATGTGAAATTGTCGCTAATAAACTGACTATAATCAGACTTATTGATTTTGTAATACTGTGGTGTTGTAGTATGTACATAATACTCATCATCTTTATCAGTTGGCTGAATACCAATTACATAGTCATTCTTTACTACCAAGCCACTAACAAATGTATAGAACTCTGAACTAGAAAGACACTTCTTAAGGTATTCATAATCATTTTTATTGATTTTGTAATACTGAGATGTTACTGTATGTACATAAAACTCATCCTTATCAAATGTGTTAGGCTGAATTCCTACAATATTTGAAAACTTAATAATCAAACCATTTGAAAGTACTGCAAACTGTGAATTACTTGACTGTGTCATCATATTATTTATAATTTAATTTTATATTTGTATTTATATTTTAATTTTTTAATCAAACAAACTTACTAGATAATCTTCAAGTTCACCATCGATATCTAAGCGACCACCTTGCCATGCTTTATCAACATCCATGCTGAACCATCCACCATCTACTGTTCTAGCAAACCAGATTAGATTCTTATCATAATCTTTGATATCACAAGCAATGATATAATCAGTTGTCTTATTCCAAATCCAATCATAAGCTTTAGATTCACGTTCAAAAGCCTTCTTAACTTTATCAGGTGCATCATCATATACCATTACTTGCTTTACTGTTGCTTGATACATTCTGTTATATGAAATCTTACCATCATCAAAGAACATGCAAGTCTGATTTACCTTTGGAATAGGCTTTTCATCAAATTTCATCTGCTTGCTATTAATTGTCTTACCCATATCTTATAATCATTTTAAATTAATATACTTCTTCACAATCCAAATCTTCAAGATATGCATTATCTGTATCATAGTTGAAGAACTCATTTACACCGTCATCGTAAACATCAATGATACGTTCTACATCATCAAAGTCAAATATAGGAGTACCTTCAACACCAAAGATTGATACTTCTTTGTTACCAAGAATCTTATATTCACCATTCTCATCTTTCTTTGAAAATGCAAGATTAATAGTAAGAGTATCATCATCCATAGTGAAAACAGTTGAAGTATCATCAAACTTGCAATTGAAAAGATAAGTATCTCCATTCAAAAGATTTACAACTGCTTTATCGAAAGAAATTTTATTTGTATTCATAATCATAATCATTAATGTTTTAACAATTATAATATAGAAATTACAAATAAAATTTCAAACTTTTTATACTATTTATTTCGTCTCCAATGGCAATCTTTCAGATAGTCAAAACATGACTGACCACCATCGTCTTTATCTTTATTGTATTCTGCTAATGTATCTACAATCTTTTCAATAGACTTGTCATTTACAGTATCAGGTACTTCATATCCAAGGAGCCAATCTACTTCTTTCATGATATTGTACCATTCATCGTCTGTTTGATATATAGGAGTAACAGACTTTGTTGCTGTATATGGAAACTTGTCAAAACAAGCATAAACAAGACCTACCATCAACTTTGCAACATCAAGCTCCTTGTCTGTCAAAACGTTAAATACTGGACTAAAAGACATTCTATATACAAACTTGCTTGCAAGTTTCATGTATGTTTTAGTTCTGTTATCTGCCTTCTTCTTCTGAGAATGTTCAATCTCATCCTTCAATCCATCAATATACTTGTCAATAGAATATTCAGACATCATGAATGTATAGTAGTCCTTTGAAATCTTTGGCATCTTAGGTCCACAAACCTTAATCTTAAGCTTATCAAGCAAATCCATATTGCTATCCATATCTTCAAAGTAATACTGGATAGGACAATACTTTCTTCCACCGACCTTGATTACATTATTGAAGAATCTTGGCTTTGGAATCAAGTCATACATCATATTAGGATCTGATGTATCATTCACAATATACTTACATCCATTCTTCTTCAATGAATAGATAATAGTAATATGATATTCTCTTGCAATCTTTGCAGCACACTCCCAGAAATAATGTACAGGGTTGAAGTAACTATCTTCATTAATAGGCTTGCAAATAAGACATCTTACTTTACTGATATCTGAATATTTATCATCTAACCATTCGTTCAACATCTTGTTTGTATGCTTTTCAGCTAATACATTCATGCTATCCATGTACTCACCACAAGTTCCATGTTCCATATCTTTGTAGATGAAGATATCAATATCAAACACACTCGCACACTTTCTAAGTTCTTCAGTCATAATCTATCTATATTAATATTATTTTAATTCTGTTTACAAGTAAGAAGGTGACCAATTACATACATAATTAACCAAAGCCATGATATTTGAATATCCTACTTCTTCATTCTTACCATATACTTTATATACATGTTTCTTCATGATGCTTCCACATTCATTAAGTACATCCATCTTTCTCATTTCATTAGAGAAATTGACACAATGCTCAATATATGTATCTAGATAATGCTCACGAATCTGGTCATCATTAAATCTTTCTTTTCTACCACCAGGTACCAGACAAGAAGTTGGTAAATCATTATAGTAGAAATACTTTTTCTTATTGTTTTTACAAAGACCTATAATGAATCTGTATAATGAACGAACATACATCCTTACAGTATTAGAAGTTCCATTTGGAAATTCATTTTTCTGTACTTCATCTTCAATATCTGATGCAAATGTGTAGTAGATAAGCTGTGCTTTCTCCCTATGCATCTTCTTCAGTTCTTCTGTATAATTCTTGATAGTCTCATTATATGAATTCAGATGATGGAAATTGTACAGAACTCTATTTGATGGATAATTGCAATTGCCAGGTGCATCAGGACCAAACTTATGAAGATAATTCTTCTGCAATGATTCATGATAAAGCTTTACCAACTGTGGTACACTAGATGGCTTAGCTATATATGTGATAGCTCTATATCGACAGACACAAGTGCAATTCAAACTCTTTGCAACTTTACAAACGGTTTCCCAGATAGCAATATCATACTTATCTTTGTCATGATTCTCATAAACATAGTCAAGAACAACAGTACGAATCTTATTATATTCATACTTATTCTTATGAAGAATCAGTTCAGTAACACTTAAACCATCCTTCTTCAAATTCTTCTTTGACAAACCAATACAATGTTCATCACTCTTAAACTGGAAACCTTTTACTGTAATCATAATTGAAATAAAATTTTTAAAATTAAATACAACCTGAAATTAAGTTTGCTTGATCTAATCTAGTCAAGAAATCAAACTTTGAATCTGGAGAACTTGAAAATGGATAAAAATCCTTCATCAATTCACATTCACCGAACTTCAATCCATTTAAGATATCAGTATCATTTTCAATGTTGAATTCCCATCCAGACCAAACTTCTGTTTTATTTTTGCTATTGAACAATATCTTCATTGTAACAATATTATTCTCAATCTTGATAGCAATTACAGAAAAACCAAATGGCTTCATCCAAAGTGACTTATTAGGTTCCACCTTTCGGTAACCCATTGATATTAATGCCTTATTCAAATTGTTCATCATAATCATAATAATTTAATATTCTACATTTATTTAACATAATTAATATAGAAAAGTTGAATTAAAATTCAAACTTTTATTTCCTGTTAACTTTAGTTAACATATAGAACAATCTTCTAAAATTTCAAACTATAATTTCTTAATTTCAATATTTCTAATATGTTCCTAACTTGCAAAATGAAAGAATAGAATACTTAAGAATTGTAAAAGTAGATTCATAATCAACTCGTTCTTTTCTACAGATTCTATCAGCCCACATCATAAGTACTTTCTCATCAACAACATTTTTGAATTCAATAGGATGTTCTGCTGTACTTCTTGTATCTAATACTAAAGAATCAATGTTCTCTACTATCTTATTTGTCTGTATACACCGTTTTACAACTTTATAGCTTACTAGAAACTTCATGACTTATTTGTTTTAATATGGTCCTAACTTACAGAATGAAATAATAGAGCAATTCAATATTGTATATTCATATCCATCAATAAATCTTTCTGTATTGCAAATTTCAAAACTCCACTTATCTAATACATTTCTGTCAACAACATTCCCATATTCAATATGATGCTTATCAGTACTATCAGTATCTAATACTAAAGCATTGATATTTTCTACAACAATGTCATTTATGTCATTACGTTTAGTTACCTTATAGCTTACTAGAAATTCCATAGTCTCAATCTCTTTTCTTGTAACGTTTAACTACTTTATATCTCTTACCATCTCTATATAGAAGCCAATCTCTAATATCAGAAATATCTTCAAATTCAGAAATGGTACCATATTCATCTTCAAATACAACAGTTTGCCATTTGCGACTTAACCAACCAGATGGTACAATCTCTTCAACTTGATAATAGACTTCATCCACCCATTTGAATGTACCATCATCTTGCTTCTTTCTCTTATGTTGACTTACTTCAACAATACGATACTTCAATTCAACACCTTGATTGAGTTCACCTAATTCTTCTGTTGCATCGACATCAACAATTCTCTTCTGTTCCATGCTTATATAGTTTATTCCAATAGCTCTCAAGAATATCACACTGAATGTTGTGGCTGAATGTCTCATCAAAAATCAGCTTATGCTGAAAATCAATAGCGACTGCAAATGGATAATCATGAAAATACATGCTTGGCATTTCTCTATTAGGATTTGAAGAAGTCAAATCCAGAAAATCTGTTTCCATCTGTTCTGTTGACAAACTACTCTTCAATGGTACCATCTTGAATAATGTAGTATCAGAATCAACAGGAATTCCAAAAAACATAAACTTTACATTATGCCTAGAATTAGTACCAAGGTTGAAGAATGAAACACAAATTTCCCAACCTATCAAATTATCAAGCTTAGATACGTAAACTTTATGTTCGCATAACGAAGTGTTCTTGAAACCATAATATTTCAAGCATTCTTCAATATCTTTCTTAATCTCATTTTCTACAAAAACAACATCCATCATAATAATTAATTTTATTTATTTTCGATTCTTTGATTTGAACAACTGAAACAACAAGTTATGAAACCAACCATATTCCCATACATTGATATTCAATTGACTTATGAAATGTAGAGCAGAATCAAAAGCAGTACATTTATTGCAGATACTTACATCATCTCTCTTAGGACAAAGATCAGTATCTCTGTTGCAGTAAACTTCTACTTCTTTCTTATCTGGATTATATATACAATGTAAGCTTACTGTATAGTAGTCGTTTCTGTTATACTTTTCTGTAAAGAAAAACTTAATATCAGCAATACAAGTACCTAAGTAGTTACATTCTATAGCATGAATGACATCAGAATTAGAATATCCTTTATCTAGCCATTCTTTTACTTTTCTTTCAAATTCTCTTTCACTCATACAATCTCCTTTACATCCAATCCAAATCCACAAGTAATGAGATACTTGTAATCTTCTTTAGATACTTTATAATACTGTGATGTAATAGTATGAATGAAGAACTCATTCTCATTGTCAGGGTTTGGTTGTACTCCGATAACCTTATCCATATCAACAACCAAACCAGTTGACAAAATAACATACTTCATGTTTGCTTCGTTCTGTACTTTCATATTCTTTCTATATTTATAATCTATCTTTTATAAATTAAATTAATATTCCAAACAGTTAGAATTCTTCCACTTGGTAATTCCAATAGGAGCAATTCCAAAATCTTCATTCAACAAATCTTCAAGCTTCTCAAGGAGGAAGTCAATATCATCCTGAATAGTATTGCCATTCATCAAATCTTCATCATACTCAATAAGATGAACTTTATTAGATACTACCTTCAAACCAGTATCTTCATCCTTAGTAGTGGTTTCGAAAATAAGGTTAACAGTACCATCTACCTCATTCATTGAGAATACTGCTTTAGTATATTCTGTAATCTTCAACTTAATACCGTTAGAATCACCAAGAAGAAGATTTTCAAAAGCGTCATTTGTGTTGTTTGTAATCATAATCATTAAAAATTAAATTGTTCTACATTCAGTTTGTCAATATTTATTTGACATACTAAATATAGAACAATCTTTCAGGATTTCAAAATATATTCAAAAATTTATTCAGCTGCCTTAATATTTATTCGTTCTTTTATTCTCTTCAGAATCTGAACTGTTGGTTCAATCTGCTCAATAATCTCATCCATAGGCTTGTATGCCATAGGAGACTCATCTAATGTTGACTTGTTGACAGAAGTTGAACAAACATCCTTCATTTCTTCGACAAATTCATCCATAGAAAGATTTGCCTTAGCAGCAGAACGTGACATCAATCGACCGGCACCATGAGGAGCAGTACAATTCCATTCAGCATTTCCTTTACCTACACAAATCAATACACCATCTCGCATATTGATAGGAATCACAAGTTCACGTCCATAAGCGGCATTGACAGATCCTTTACGAATAATCATATCGTCAAAGTCAATGTAGTTATGCATTGTATTGATGACACGTGCCATAGAAGCACCTTTGACAATCTTAGTATAGATTTCTGTCATCTTATCCGAAATAAGCAAATGATTGTACTTGGCATAAGTCTGTGCAATTACCATATCAGTAAGATAGCCAATCAGATTCTTACCATTCAGATAGCCTGTTGGAACAGATGATACAAAGTCTTCCTTTGCATTCTTAATTCGCTCATTCCATTCTGACTTAGGATACATATCCTTTATCTTTTCAATATGCTTTGCCCATTCAGAACTATCAACATGATAAGGCTTGTTTGCAACATTCATCCAGTACTTTGCTACCTTCAAACCAAAGTTGCGAGAACCACAATGTATCATTATATATCCATTACCTTCGTCATCAGTATCATAAGACAAGAAATGATTGCCACCACCAGTAGTACCTAATGACTTCCAAAAAGTACCTTCATCCATACCAATTCGGTTCAGCATATCGGAAATGTACTTTTCATTTACATTTACATTGTTTACAAAATTGGTTGTAGCAACAGCTCTGTCAATAGCAGTATTGCACATCTTGTAAAACATCTTCTCATCAGCAATCTTCTTATCATAAATAGTGAATCCAGTAGGAATATCCTTCTTCCATCGATGTTCAAGCAATGCATAAGATTCCTCTGGACATGGCTTTGACATCTTGATGCAAGTTACCTGACAACCAATATCAACACCTACATGGCTTGGATTTACCATTGGATTATCCTTATCAATAGTAGAAGAGAAGCCAATTGTTATCGACTGCCCCAAGTGGATATCCGGCATTATTCGTATTTTCTGATCCTTGAATGCAGGACAGTCACAGATACTGTAAACCATCTTCAATGCATCTTCTTCAACTGTCTTTGCAAAAATCTTGCAATCCTTATTGTACTTTCCAATTATATTGTATTCCATGTTAATTCAAATCTAATTTTGTGAAACCTGTAATGACAACATGCAATTCTGCTACTTTACCTTCATTTTCTTGTCCATGTGAATAGGTTCGTTCATTCAACTTCTTGGTTTCTTCATCTTCTAATACATCTGTCCAAGTATCTAATGTATTTTCAGTAACATTACCAAACATGTTACACCACATCAGTTTTGTACCTTCATAAAAACCAGAAATTCCAAACATCGTGGTATAGCTAACTTTATAGTTGACTAATGCTTTTCTTCTCAATAATGACATATCTATTTACTAATTATTAATTAATTCTAGGATTCACCTGCTAAGCGCCTGGATCACACAGGAAGCGGAAAAATATACTTCAGTATGTTCTATAAAAGGGACTCATTTGAGAGTCCCTGTGTGAATTTATTCCTCATTCAACTTGATGAATCTGATCTGGGTGAGGATAAACTTACCTTCATTTGTCTTTGCAATCTCCTTAAGCTTCTTGTCTACTTCTGGACGAGTTTCAGGAGTATTAGGAAGAGGTTCTGTCATCACCTTGATGAATTCACCTTTGCGAACTCCATCGGCTTCATCTTCTGAAACATTCTTCTTAATTACAACCAACTGAGTCTTGTCCTTTGTATCCATAACTGAAGTAAGAATCTTACCGTAAGCTGCTTCCTTGATGAGATTGTTACGGAGAATTCTGAGCTGCTGTTCTTCTGAAGAAAATGAATACTCCTTATTGATTCTATAAAGGTTATCAACATTCTTGTGGCATGTATCTTCAAGTTCCTTAGCAAATTCCTTGTTGTTGATAATCATTGCAACAAACTCATAGTACTTGAGAACTTTAGTACTTCTTTCATCAAGGTTGTTGATTCTTACATCACCATAAGAACTGATGTTCAAACGGAAATCCCACACCTTTTTATTGGTATCCCAATTGTATTCATAAGAAGGATAGATATCTAATTCATAGAAGCTGTTGTTATCTTCTGGTTTGAAAGTTACATGTCGATCAGTAGCAAGGTCAACATGGTACTCATCAATGTTGAACTTCTTCAAAATATCATTCACATCATTGATGTAGTTAGTAACAGCACTTGTATATTTCTCTGCTCCAACCTTGGTCAATTCATTAATTTCATTCAAACGATTGTCAATTGACTCAACTGTTGTATACTTAGCTTTAACTTCTGCGTAGTTCATAATCATTCAAATTTTAAAAATTAAACAACTTATTTATTTATTACGCATTAAATATAGAACAAAACATGTTTTTTTCAAAATATATTCAAAAAAATTTCAAAAAAAAAAAAAAATGGAACAATCAATTGATTGTTCCACTTCTATTTAGATATATTGCTTTACATTTTCTATAGATTTACTGAATGTATTCAAGAACATGTTTGCTTGACTATCTTCTGCAAAAGACAGCAATCTTGACCACCCAGTAACTTTCCTTACATCTAATTCACCATTATGAACAGCTACAGCCCAACAAGGTGTTCCGTCATCTGATGGTTCCCATCCTCTTCTGTAGATATCTCTCAATATGATAATCTTACCAAGTTCATATAAGTCATCTTTCAAAGCTGAATTGTCATCATCTTCATAAGAACGAGCTTCATAAAATGAATCTACTGCTTCTTCCCATGATTCCGGAAAGCTTTCTATTTCATTCAATGGTGGCAATTCTTTCCAAACTTTCTTCAAAGATTCCCACAACATGGTATCATCTTCCATATAGACGATCTTGTTGTTGTCATGAAAATCAATGTAGAATACATGGTGAGGATTAGCCAATTCAATACTTTTGAAATCTTCTCCTACAACACCACCACAAGCCATCAATCGATTCATGACACCTAGTGGATTTGATGGGCAACCCAACACATATATAAACTGATGATCTTTGTGTTCTTTATATTTCATTTTACAGCTTTACAGTCATCCTATATGCTAGTCCATCTTTTCTGTTTATCAAATCTGCTGTAACTTTCTTAACTTCTGTATTGAAAGTATAATCAATAGATTTGTCAGAATTCTTGACAAACGTATAGTCACTATCTATATTTGTCATGTCTAATGACATGTATATTGGTTTTCCTTGGTCATCAATACCAGGGAAAAAGAAGAGATGACTCTTGCCATCTCTCTTGTATAATGATACAAATCCTGGAAACATATTTATATTCTTTTCAATTAAAATTAATACTTATATGATATTTACTTATAGAATATAGAATATGAGTATAGATTATTTCAAAGCCTTGAGAGCTTCAACAATTTTTGCTTTATGATGCACTTTAATGCTCTTAGGTCCACCTGTAGGAATATGCCAAGCAATCTTATCAATAACAGCATCTTTATCTGTTGCAGTTGCTATTTCATCTAACCACATCTTTACAACATCATAAGTTACACCACAATGCAAACGAAGTTCACGTTCCAAACCTGTGTGTCCATCAGCATCTTTTAGAAGTTCATCATGGGCCCAAGGTTCTTCTACTTCTGGACCACAGTCATTTGATGGTATTTGGTCTGGATCTTCCGTACTACCTCCTGGCTTAGATGGATCTGGATTTGGCTTAGATGGATCTGGATCCTTAGGTGGTTCTGGTACCTTATAGTTAGGATTTGCCTTACGATGATCTGCATCCTCTTTCTTGATAGTTTCATCATCACTATCATAATGGTACAAATATTGATCTTTTTCAGTACCTTCTGTCCAATAATGACCTGACTTACAATTTTTGTTAGGACAATGACCAGGTTTGCAAGTACATACATGGGCAGGATTTGAACAATCACCGGCATTAATTGGTGTAGGAGTATTTTCTACTACATCCTGAATAGTTGTATCCTGTATTGGATTTACTTCATCATTCAAAACAACTGTTGATTGCTTTGTTTCTTCTGTATTAGTTGATTTCTTTGCCATTTTTCAATTCAATTTTAATGGATTTAGTTAAAAATAAATTCAAGTACAATGAAGAATATTAAAAAGAGATGCTTGTTTTAAGCATCTCCAAATAAGTCAAATTGTACTGTACCATTGCTATTCAACAATGGGAATTTCATTACTTCAAGAAATCTGTTCAATGGATCAAGAACATTCTTTTGCCATTGAACCGCTTTATCACATGGTGGTGCCCAAGATGGAAGCTCACCAGATGGATATCCAAAGTAATCTGTTTCAGCCTTCTTTGTACTTCCTAATCTTATATTGTAATACTTTACTTTCTGTCCTTGTACAATACGAAGATTTCTCTGATTGTTCTTCTTTGCCAAATAGTTATATCTTGCTGCACATTTTACTGATACTGGAGTCTGTTTTGCAAACATCAAATCTTCTTCATCACACAATACATATTTCTTGTAATTACCAACATTAATTGACTGTGAAATATCTTCAATAGGAGCAGCCCAGAATTTCTTCTTCCATTTATCCAATTTACTGTTGAAATAGAGAATATATTCTTCTTTTGACATTTTACCAGTATCATAAACCAATGACCTTGTCATATCAGTAATGATTTCCTTTGCAAGCTTAGGAGAAGTTGTCTTAATAAGTTCAATTCCAACACCAGTAATCTTTGAAGGTGTAAACCATTTGCCTTTTGAATAAGACATGGCCTTCAAATATTTCTTTTTCTTCAATGTAATTGTTGCTTCAGAAACAGTTTCCAATTCAAACTCATGAATTGAATGACAATGACGTGGATTGTACATATCATTCATCCATTCTGTATTCTGCTTATCAAGAAACTCCTTATTGAATTTCAATATCCATTTGATCTTGTCATCTCGTTCTGGAATACTTGCTAAAGTTTCTGGTGTCCAACATCTGAAGAAATCACCATATTGGGTATACACAGAATCTGTATCTGAGTATTCACTAATATGCTGTTGCCTAAACCAATCATGCTTTGACTCATCAAGTTCAAATCCAAATTTTTCCCACAAATCCTTTCTTTGCCAAATATCTTCATGGAAAAACTCTTCAAGTCTATTCCACATGAATTTTGTCAAATTTCTTGCCTCGCAGGTAATATCGGAAGCGCACCTCATGTCGTAGAAATAGAAGAATCTGTTTGCACATGCACCGTACGCCGAGTTATTTAAAAGCTTACTGCATAATTCCAACATTGAATTCTCTTCAATAAGATGTTCCAAGTCCTCTTTATATGCTTTAAGCTCTTCCAATGAAAGTGAATATATGTCCCTTCCATCAAGCTTATCTTTCATAAATTGCTGACACTGCTCAGAGAAAACTTTTTTTTCTCCATATTTCTCTACATTATATTCCATTATTAAATTCTATTTATATATTCTTTTACTTGATTAATAGTAAAAAATTCAAGATAATTCAAATTATTTCTTTTTGCACATTCTCTTTTCTCAACATCTTTAATAGTCCATGTTGTTATAATTTGTGGTAATTTCTTCCAATGTTTATATTTCCTTTTAAGCCTTTCTAATATTACTTGATCTTTAACTGAATTTTTATCATAGGGATTACTACCATGTGTGTAAAATCCTTGATATTCTATAAACAAATCTTTTGATGGTATGTAAAAGTCACATTTATATGGGTACCTGATCTTATCATAATATTGCCTTATTATATCAGGATATATTTCTTTCAATAAATTATAACATTCATTTTCTGATTTAGAATTTCTTTTATCCAAAGTACCATTCTTCCTCATTGTAAGATATCCCTTTTTTTGTACTTCTTTAGATATAGAACTTGCAAACTTTTTGTATTCTTCTGTTTTAGCATAATTATCTACACCATAATGTTTCAAAAAAGTTTGTTTTTTCTTTTCTGTTATCTTGTTTCTATCTTCTTTAGAAATATATGACCATCTTTCTTTTTGAATATCCGATAAATATGTTTCTCCATATTTATTTTTTATCAATTCAGGAATTTTCTTTCTAAACTCTTTGTTACCTAATATAGAATTTGAACCATATTTCTTTTTACAAGTTTCTTTTCTCTTATCTATAAACTCTTTTACACTTAATGTAGATTTGACCCCATATTTATCTATAATGGATTGCCTCATGTTTTGCAATTTTTCTGGGTCATGTTGTTGACAATAAGATGAACAATATTTTTTCAGACCATCTCTATTCCCATAAGACTTTATTTCATTTATGAAAGGAATTCTCTTTCCACAAAGTTTGCAAGTTAATGGTTTATCCAAACCATGCTTTATCAAATAAAATGCCTCATATATATTATCTACATTTTCAAATCTAGTTTTAAGATATTCTATTTCTTCTGGAAGTACTTTGCCATATTTTGCTTTTCTATATAGCATGTTAGTATTCTTCCAGTATTTTGATATCAATACTTCATCTGTTACCTCCATATATTAGAATATAGAAAATGGACACTACTTTGTTCAAAGCAATGTCCATTTCATTTACAAATAAAGGACTTAGATGCAGTCCTTCAAGAAGTCAAGCTCATCATCTGTCAAACCTGTTACCTTAGCATTAGGGAACAATGTGTTGTGGATCTTGACTGCAATCTTGATCTTTCGAGCTAGAACAGCCATAGACTGAGCTGTGGTATTCACCTTATTGAGAATCTTGACTGGATCAATTGCTTTCAAATTAGTAGCAACATCTGTGGTATTTGTGATACCCAAGTCAAGTGAATTCTCGAGATCATTCTGCATATTACGATAGTCCTGTACCATCTTAGCTACATCCATCTCAGACTGTGTCTGAATTGATCGTGTTGCGTTCTTTACACGAATATCCTTTACTTGCTTTGCACTTCCACCAATAATTGACTCAAAACTCTGCATAATTCTTTCTTAATTTAAATTGTTAAAAATATTTGTTTGTTGTATATATTAAATACGTTTATAATATAGAAAAGCTTCAAAAAATTTCAAACTATTTATATAAAACTATTTCTACAAAAGAAGCATATCAACATTATCAGAACTTGCATAGGGTATAGAATAAGAAACTTCATTCTTTGTATCTGGTTTATTTTTCTTAAGTTTCCTAGGAATAGTTGTCAATTCTTTAAGTAACTCATCTTGCTTAGTATACTTATTGTTTCTCAACTCCGTATGCATCTTTTCCAACATTTCAATCTTATACTGAAGATATTCAATATGTTTTCTTAGAATCATCTTACAAGAAAGACCAATGTCATAATCATCAGTACTGAAATTCCTAGTATCATTCAAAAAACTTCTTATTACATTGAGTTCTACTTTGGAATCCATCAATTTGTTGCTAATAGTATCGCCATTTGGTGATGCAATAATATCCTTAATTAATTCAATTTCTTCCATATTTATTCTTTCTGTTATTCATAATCAATTCAGCTCTAGTATATATAACATAGCCATTATCATCAATTTACATCATAACAATACCTCACTTTCTTTATTTGCAAATACATTATCTTCTTTACTCTTGCCAAGTTCATAAGGTCTCATAGATCCACAGATGAATGTCCAACCTTTCTTCAGATAAGGCTTGTCAGAAATATAAGACAAGATTCTCTCTCGTTGGCTAGGACTAGTCCATTCCTTTTCCATGTTATTGTCTGGGTTGGTACAATACATAGCCATGTCATCATCATTGAACCAATCATCTGGGTCTGGATCTGGCACGATAGCATGGTACTTGCACTTCAGACACTTCTTATCACAAAACTTCTTTTCACTCATAAGCATAATATTTATTTAACATATAAAAGATAGAATATTTTGTAGAAATTTCAAACAAATAATCTAACTTTTAGAAAATTTTTATGATATTTCTATTTTTATAAATAATTGAAATTAATTTATATAAAATACTATATTAAATTATAAGATATAAATTTATTCCTAATATATGAAACTTAAGCTAACACAACAAATTATCATAGGGCAGAAGCATAAGAATTATGCTTCACTTGATATACTGTGTTGGCTTTCTAAGAATCTTTATAACCAAGCTTTGTATCAGATAAGACAGCAATATAGTAAAGACAAGACTTATCTTGGTTATTCTAAGCTATATAGACTATTATATGATACAAAGCAACCAGATTATTTTGCTTTACCATATACTCAATGTAGCCAGCAAATACTACGTTTAGTTGATAAAACATATACTTCATTCTTTAAAGGAATAAAGTCAGCTAAGAATAAAGGAAAGAAAGTCAGACTTCCTAAGTATAAAGATAAAGAAAATGGAAGGTATGTATTTGTATATACCAGTCAATGTATCAAGGTAAAGGATGGCATTCTAAGACTTAAAGTGAACAAGACTGATTTCATTTACTTTAATTGTGACAAGGAAGATGTATGCCAAGTAAGAATAGTACCTAAAGGAAATCATATAGTAGTAGAAATAATATATCAAGTAGAATATGAACTGAAGAAAGATAATGGAAATTATGCTAGCATAGATCTTGGAATTGACAATATAGTTACTTTAGCTTCTAACTCAGCTCAATCCGTTCTTTATAATGGAAGACCATTGAAAGCAATAAATCACTTTTACAACAAGAGAAAAGCTGAGTTGCAATCTAAGGTAAAGACTAAGTCAACTAAGAGAATAAAGCGTTTGAATGGTAAGAGAAACAGAAAGGTAAAAGACTTCATGCATAAGCTAAGTCATGCCATAGTATGTTACATGGAATCAAACAACATAAATACATTGATTGTAGGAAAGAATGTTGGTTGGAAAGACAGTATCAAGCTAGGGCATGTTGTAAATCAAAACTTTGTTTCAATACCATACAATATGCTAATACAGATGCTAGAGTATAAGTGTAAGCTAAAAGGTATCACATTCATTGTGGTAAATGAAGCATATACTTCAAAGTGTAGTTTCATGGACAATGAAAATATTTGCAAGCACAAAGTATATGCTGGATCTAGAATAAGAAGAGGATTGTTTGTAACAAAGAATGGACTTAGACTAAATGCAGATATAAATGGAGCTTTGAATATAATGGTACTAGGTTGTACTAAGATAAATGTAAAACGTGATGCTCTAGTAATAGAGCCAGCGAATATGAGGTTTGTAGTGAACCCAATTAGATTGACTTTAAGTCAATAGAATGAAATTTTATTTGAAATTTATTTGTTTATGTTATTTTTATATACATAAAATAAATAAATAAATAATAAAATACACTATGACATTAACAAATTTGAATAAGCTTTTTGTTCGTGTTACAGAGGCTGGGCTTCGTGATGCAGTCATTAATAAATCTAAGGAGTCTAACAACAATAAGATTTACTTCTTAACAAAATCTCAAGAAATTGTTACTCAGGGTGTTGCTTATGGTCTTTCTACCGATGTCCAGGCACAGATTGCTAACATCAAGTCTATCTTGAAGTCATTTGACAATAATGGTCATGGTACAGAGGATTCAGTAAAGTCTGCTATCGATGCTGTACAGGCTGCTCTTGATGCATATAAAGCAGAAAATGATGCTAAGCGTGCTCTTCTTGTTAAGACAGTTGCTTACAATGCTGATACTAAGACTATCGACTTCACATCAGAAAATGGTACAACAGTTCAGCATATCAATGCTAGTGATATCATTGGCAACCATGTTGTAAAGAGTTCTTCTTATGATGCATCTACTAATAAATTGAAGCTCACATTTGGTGGTGCTAGTGAAGATGTTGATGTTGATATCGACCTTGGTCAGATGCTTGACATGAATGACGTCATCTCTGGTGATGTTGCACACTTCACAGTTAACTATGCTGAGAAGAAACTTACTATCAAGCCAGTTACTGCAAAAGTTGCTAGTGATACAGTAGGTCTTGCTGATGCTAAGGATGTTAAGTCTTATGTTGATGCTGCTGTTAGCGGTGCACAGGATACTCTCCAGGCTGCTATCGATACTATCAATAGTAAGCTCAATATTATTCAAGGTGCAGAAAGCGTAGAGGGCTCTATCAATAAGGCATTGAAGGATGCTAAGGAATATGCAGATGGCCTTAATTCAGCTGCTAATGCTGCTATTACAAAGGAAATTTCTGATCGTCAGGCTGCTGACCAAGCATTGTATGGTGGTGTAATCCCTGCTGATGGTGCTTCTACTATCTCTGGTAATGCTACTAACATCGCTGCTTTAGTAGCTGCTCTTGAAACTGAGAAGACAAATCGTGAAGCTGCTGATAACGCTGAAAAGACTGCTCGTGAAGCTGCTATCAAGGAGATTACAGATGCATTAGCTGATCCTGCTACATTCTGGGAAGATTACACTTCTTAATCTAAAATGATATGAATATGGTCAAGGTATCACAAGGATGACACCTTGATTTATTTTTAATCAACAAAATTGAACAACAACTAATGGGAAATGTAAAGATATCTGAACTACCTTATGCATCAAGAATAGATGATGATGCATTGGTTGTTCTCGTTCAAGACCATGCTAATAAAGTTGTTACTGTTGATGAGCTTTCTCAAAAGATAAATGAGAAACAAAACCACACTATAGACCATCTATGGCATGAACTTAGACGTGCAACAGGTATGGAAACCGTAAGGGCTATATCTAATACTGTTTCTAATCATGAATATAGAATAGATGGAATAGAGAAGCTGAATGGAAAGCAAGATAGACAATTGGCAAGCTTGACTAATGCTATGCGTGAAATCTCTGCTAGACAACATTCACATCATGATGATATCAATATATTGCAGACTGGTGTAAAAGAAAATCGTCGTTCATTAGCCTATCTAAATTTCCGTGTGGATGGTGTTATTGATGATACTTATACGTACTTTAACAACATCAATCAAATTCAAGCTGATTTAGCAGCAGCAATTAAAAAGCATGCAGATGACTTGTCTTATACTTATGATTATATTGAGAGAGCAGCTGAAGCTGCTAAAACATATTGCAATACTTACACTTCTACTGAAGTAGATAACAATTGGGCATACACATATTCAGCTTATGCCTATCTTTCCACTTATGTTCATTTTAGTCCTAATGAATATTGGGGTATAATAAATGGATCTACATATAGTCTATATGGTACATGGGCTGATAATTATGTTCCAACCACTGAAGGATCCGATACTGGTAATGTAGGTAATAAAAATCAATGTGCTCCTGGATGTCCATGTGGACAATAAAATAAAACAAATATTAAATATAACTAGTTATAAAATAATATGGCTGATTTAAAGAAAGTATTTATTTATGTAAAAGCTGATTCAACTACTATTGTCGATTCATTGAGACAGCAAGTTGTAACTAAAAGTGCAACAGACTATAATGACAGAATTTTCTTCTTAGCTGATACTGAAGAAATTGTTACTCATGGCCATGTATTTGGTGTATCTAAAGAAACAGTAGCTCACCTTGAAAATCTTGATAATGCTATTAAAAAGATTACTGGTGTTGAATTTGAAAAACTTACCGGTGCTGAAACTTTTGAAATTGTAGATGACACTGCCAAGTCAACTATTGCTAAATATGTAGCAAAGAAGATGACTACAGTTTCTGCTAAAGCAGATTCTGCAGTTACTGTTACTCCTCAAGATGTTGATGGTCACAAGAATTACGAAGTAGCTGTAATAGCTGATGAGCTTACAGTAGTTACTAAGGCTGGTAAGCTTACTTCTGGTTTGCAACTTGTTTATGCTAACAAGCAAACAACAGTAGATGGTATTGATGCTGGTCACCCAAGCATGTATCTTGCTGACAAGAATGGTACTAAGGTAGGTACTGCTGTTGATGTTAATGATTTCATCGTTGATGGAATGATTAGTTCAGTAGAGTATGTTGCCCAAGGTGAAGATGGTCTTCCAGCTATTAAGATTACATGGAATGCTGATGGAGAGAATAAGGTAACTTATATCCCTATGGCTGATGTATTCAAGCTTGAAGAAATTCATACTGGTACTCCTACATATATCGCAGTAAAGAAGACAACTCCTACTCATGAGAATGATCCTCATCAAGGTGATGTTGATGGTGGTATGTGTTATGAAGTTAATGCTGTAGTTGATGACACTGACTTGAGAGTTGCTACTACTGTTACTCATACACCAGCAGATGAGGCTCATAACACAGAAGAAAGCTATGCTGCTTCTATTACTTCAGGTATGGGTGCTAACAACTTTGCAGATATTAGTGGTTTAGCTGATTCTGTTAAGGTAGCTGATAAGTTCAAGGCTACTGATGAGTTGATTGCTGCTGTTGCTAATCGTGCTATTGAACGCGACAAAACTTTGACTGCTGGTATCGAGCAAAAGATCCAAGCATTACGAGATTCTCTTGACCAAGAAGTTGAAAATCGTACAAATGGTGATGCTGATCTCCAGAATAAGATTGATGAAATCAATTCTACTTCAGAAGATCTTGTTGCTCATCCAACATCTGTAGCTGCTAAGATTGCAAGTCTTCGTGATAGCCTTGTAGCAGAACTTCATGCTCAAGATGCTGTAGAAAAACCTCTTATTACTGTAAGCCTTAAACAAGAAGCTGGTAGAATTAAGGATCTTGCAGTTACAAGTAAGACAGACACATTGATGTCAGATGTTAAGCTTGCTGGTATCGATGGACAAGTAACTGTAGGTGCTAAGACTTATTATGTTAAGGATCTCAATGCTATTGCTGCTCATGATCCTGCATTGGTAACAACCCAGGATGCATGGTTGTATGGTCAAGCATTGATGACTACTGTAAAGTCTGATAACAATCAGTACATCAAGGTAGAGAATAATGCTGGTAAACTTATGATTCAATATGAACCATGGGCAGAAATTCACTCAGTAGGTGAGTTGAATGCTCTTTACAAGTAATTTATATAACTTATACTTTATAACTTAAATATTTCTAATGTATAAAGGACAGGACAATCAAGTTCTGTCCTTTTTATTTTTATATAAATGAAAACAGTAAGACACCGACAGTAAGACTTACGGATTTTATATTTACAAATGTTAATCTGTTTGGTGTCATTTACAAATTAACATATTTTAAATTAAAATGGCAAATACAACATTTCCTATTCATAAACTATTTAGAGTATATGAAACATTAGACCAGTTTGATGCAGAAGCAAATCACCCAGAAAATAAGATATGCTTCATCAAAGATAAGAGAATAATCTATGCTAATGGGGTTGAATATACCAATGAGCAGATGTATAATGATAATATAACTGATGATATCAAAGATGCTGCTAAATTCAAGACTGTTTATAATGCATTATTAGATGAACTGAAGAACAGAAACTATATGGAGTTATCCAAAGATGGTGAAAATATTTAAAAACTATGATACATTATCCCAATTCAATGATGAATCTATACACCCAGAAAACAAGATATGTTTGATAAAAGATAAAGGTGTAATATATTCAAATGGTGTACAGTATTCACATTCTAAAATGCATATAATACAAGATATTGGAGATTCAGATAACATAGTAGATAAGTTTAATGAATTGAGAAAAGGTTTATTAGAATCAAATCTAATGGCAGCTAGGACACCACATACTCTCATTTACTGGACAGGAGATTCTAATACTATAGATATTAGTGGTACTACATATACAGCTGAACCAGATAAAGTAAACATAGATGGGGTAGAATACTACCAGTTAAAATTAGATAAAGATTTAAATAATAGTTTTAGTAATAATACTTTTACTAATTTAATATTTAAAGATGTTGATACAAGTAATGTTACTAATATGAATAATATGTTCGGTTATTGCAATGCTCTTACTTCTTTGTATGTGTCTGAATTTGATACAAGTAATGTTACTAATATGGCTAATATGTTTTATTATTGCGAGGCTCTTACTTCTTTAGATGTATCTAAATTTGATACAAGTAATGTTACTAATATGTTTAATATGTTTGGTAGATGCTGTGCTCTTACTTCTTTAGATGTATCTAAATTTGATACAAGTAAAGTTACTAATATGAGTAATATGTTCAATAATTGCAGTTCTCTTACTTCTTTGGATGTATCTAAATGGGATACAAGTAAAGTTACTGGTATGTATAGTATGTTTAATTATTGCATATCTATTACTTCTTTAGATGTATCTAAATTTGATACTAGTAAAGTTACTGATATGTCTAGTATGTTTCAACATTGCAGATTACTTACTTCTTTTGATGTGTCAAATTTTAATACAAGTAATGTTACTAATATGAATACTATGTTCTCTTCTTGCAGTGCTCTTACTTCTTTGGACGTATCTGGGTGGGATACAAGTAATGTTATTTATATGGGTTATATGTTCAGGAATTGCTGGGCTCTTACTTCTTTGGACATATCTGGATGGGATACAAGTAATGTTACTAATATGAATAGTATATTCTCTGGTTGCAGTTCTCTTAAAACAATAAGAATGGTAGGTTGTTCACAGACTACTATAGATAAGATAAAAGCACAACTATCTACAGATGGTATAACTGGATGTACTATTGTAACAGAATAAATATAACAGAATAAAATTTTATATATAAAAAGAAATCATGGCTAAATTATTTAGAAATTACAATACATTGGTGGAATATGAAGCAGACACAAATAAACCTGTAAACACAGTTTGTTTCATTAAAGATGCAAAGGTCATCTATGTAGATGGCATACGATATTCATATAAGCAACTTGACTATCTACCACCTGCTATTAATGAAGCAGAAGCATTAGAATATATGGGTAAGATTATTAAGAATGCCCAGGAAGTAGGATTGATTGGTATACCAGTACCTAAACTAGTACCTGGTATATACTGGACAGGAGATTCTAATATTATAAGTATTAGTGGTACAGATTATACAGCTGAATCTGATAATATAACTATAGATGGTGTAGAATACTATCAGTTAAAATTGGATAAAGATTTAGATAATGATTTTTACAACTTTAATTATAATTATTTTACTAATTTAATATTTAAAGATGTTGATACAAGTAATGTTACTAATATGAGTAATATGTTCGAAGGTTGTTGGGATCTTACTTCTTTGGATGTTAGTAATTTTGATACAAGTAATGTTACTGATATAGGATTTATGTTTAGTGATTGTGGTTCTCTTACTTCTTTAGATATGTCTGGATGGGATATAAGTAACGCCATCAAAATGAACAAAATGCTCACTGGTTGTAGTGCTCTTAAAACTATCAGAATGGTAGGTTGTTCACAGACTACTATAGATAAGATAAAAGCACAATTATCTACTGATGGTATAACTGGTTGCACTATTGTAACAGAATAAATTATAACAGAATAATTATAACAGAATAAAATCATGCCGAAAATATTTAGAAACTACAATACATTATCTCAATTCAATACTGAATCCACACATCCAGAAAACAAGATATGTTTCATTAAAGATAATGGAGTAATATATTCAAATGGTGTACAGTATTCACCTTATAAAATGGACACTATAGCTAATATAGAAGATTCAGATAACATAGTAGATAAGTTTAATGAATTGAGAAAAGGTTTATTAAAATCAAATCTAATGGCTGCTAGAACACCACATACTGTCATATACTGGACTGGAGATTCTAATACTATAAACATTAGTGGTACTACATATACAGCTGAACTAGATAAAATAAATATAGATGGTGTAGTATACTATCAGTTAAAATTGTATAAAGATTTAGATAATAATTTTTATAAATTTAGTAATAATACTTTTGCTAATTTAATATTTAAAGATGTTGATACAAGTAAAGTAACTAATATGAATAATATGTTCCATTATTGCAATGCTCTTACTTCTTTGGATGTATCTAAATTTGATACTAGTAAAGTTACTAACATGTCATGGATGTTTGAATATTGCATGTCTCTTACTTCTTTAGATTTGAGTACATGGGATACTAGTAAGGTTACTAATATGAATGCTATGTTCCTTTATTGTAGTGCTCTTACTTCTTTGGATTTGAGTGGATTTGATACTAGTAAAGTTACTGATATGAGTTTTATGTTCAGTAATTGCAGTTCTCTTACTTCTTTGGATTTGAGTGGATGGGATACAAGTAATGTTAATAATATGCGTAATATGTTCAGTGGTTGTAGTGCTCTTAAAACAATCAGAATGGTAGGTTGTTTGCAGACTACTATAGATAAGATAAAAGCACAACTATCTAGTAATGGTATAACTGGATGCACTATTGTAACAGAATAATAGTTTTTATTTAAATAACATAAAAAGAAGAGGAATCTTAAGATTCCTCTTCCAATTTCTTTTTCAATTCTTCACATACCTTATGGTTTTCTTCTTCCATCTTCTTGATAGTTTCTGGATTTCCATCAAATGACTCAATTGTCTTTTTCATATCCTTTTTCAAATCTTCATATAGATCTGGATTGATCTTAGTCCAATTCTTCCTAGGATCTTTCTTTCCGGTGTATTCCCAATCATCAAGAATTGTTTGAATAATATTGATTCTACACATTTCCCATTCATATTCATTCAATTCTTCAAACAATTCATCAACTTCTGAATTCAACTTCCACAATGTATCACCTTCAGAATCTGATGGAAACACATCCTTTGGTGTACAGATGCAAATCTGGCGAATCTTATTCTTTATTCCATCAATATTTTTTGAACATTCTTCTTTTGCTCGTTCAAAATCACTATAAGAAGTATATTGACAACCTGGTAACCAAACTTCTCCTTTATAAGCTTTAATGCAATGATCTACTGACATGATAATTCTCCTTTTAAATTAATATATGTTTAGCTGAAATCCGTATACAATGCAAATCTCAATCCTTCTTTAGTAATGAAATCATGATACTTAGGTTCAATAGTATTGTTCATAGCATACTTCTTGAACATATTTATTTCTCGTTGATACTCTCTAGTAAAAGGTGTACGATGTTCAGGATACTGTTCATAATACTCTTTACCAGTGAAAGCACCGCAATCATATTTCAAAACATCACCAATCTCATCTATGAACTCATCCCATGTATATGTACTTCCATTTTCACTAACAATACATGCATTGTTAGATTCAATGAAATTCTTAATGGACTCTAATACAGGTTCATAGTACTTTAAGTCATTGGCATCCCAATCAAATACCCAACCACCAGATCTCTTACCAAGATGGATACGGTTTTTATCAATTTCTTCTTTTACCTCAAAAATCTCCGCTTCAATAGCATCAATATCATAAGGTGTATTATTGATGAGCTCAATAGCCTTCTCAAGATTCTTTGTTACCTTCTTCTTTACTGGAATTACTGCATAAAAATTTGTTCCCATATTATTCAAATTATTAAATTAATTATCCTTCTTATCCTAAGTTAACTCTATTTGATGTACCAATCTTGTTTACATAGATTTCAATGTAAGTCATTCTACGGTTAGTACCGAAATCACCACCTTCATCCATGTTGTTGATGTAGACTAATTCATCTTTCATACCATTGATAAAGAACATTTCTCTCAAGGTTGAACCAGTCATTACATTATCATCATATTCTTCTGAATCACCATCCAAAATCATATAACCATTCTTTCTTGCGATATTATCTAAGTAAGTGAAACCTACATAGTCACCACCTTCATCACCATAATTCAATGAAATTTTCCATTCATTCAAATTAGAGTTATGCAATATTGAAATGATATCTTTGATAGTGAAACAAGAATCATCTTCTTTAATCACAAGAACAGTGTCATAATTCTTGTGGTTTACAATCTTAACTCCAAATGAAGTATTGTATTTATCATTAACATTCTCAATATTGCTCTTGATAATTTCAGCTTTTGTCATAACTTCTGTTCTTAATATCACCGAAGTGATGTTATTAATCATAATCATTTTTATTTAACGATTATAATATAGAAAAAAGCCTTAATTTTTCAAATTTTTCCTAAAATTTTTCAATTTATTTTTATTGTAATACTTTAGTATCTGATAAAATGCATACAATCCACCAACAAAACATAAGAAGATTATAATAGGGATCCAAAGTGGTGCAGTTACCCACCACCAAGACCAATCAATAACATTAGTCAACTTAAGTACAAGAAATACCAAGAACAAGACACTTGAAAAGGATAATCCACTTGTATAATTGCTATTATTTTCCATTTGATTTTATATGTTTAAATTTGTTAAATATTCACACAGGGACGTTAAAATTATCTTAACTGATAGAATATACTGAAATATGTTATTCCGCTCCCTGTGTGACCCAGGCACATTCCTATAGTTATTTTTCAAAAATGCTTAGCAAGTTCTGTATTTGAAAAGAACATCATATTGACACATTTAGCCATCCATTCAACTAAACCTTCATTACATGACTCTTCAAAATACTGACCAGATTCAAGCATGATGTGAATACACTCATGTACAAATGTTTGCTTTATCTGTTCTGGTTTCAATGGCTTACCAGATGGAGTAGTCAATGACAAGTTGATTACCTGTTCTGATAAGTTGCTGTTACCAAAGATCCAGCAAGAAGTATCGTAATCAGAATATACTTTATCATGAAAACAAACATCAATGGTTTCACCAAACAAGTTGAACTGAAAATCTTCATACTTCTTCTGTTTCTTCATATTTCTATTTGTATTAGTATTCTTTACATTATTGTTCTTTGAAGCTCTGCAAGGTTTGTTGAATATGATTTTCTCATCAGGATTCAACACATCTTTTGCAAACTCAGTGTCCATAAAATCTACTACTTTTCCATAATCATCATTATTAATTATTTACGTAATGAATATAGAAAAAAATGCAGGAAATTTCAAAAGAAAAATCCTGCATTTTGTTAAATATTTAAGAATTGTGACTTAAGATTAGGTTTAGATATTTCTGGTTCTGAAACATCAGGTTTTGCTTCTTCTTTTGTCAAATTCTGAGTGTCGCCTTCATCTGTCTCATTGACAACTCCTTCAGATTCTTTGCTCCAACTATTATCTCTCTCGCAAATTCGTCCATCTTCCTTGATAGCCTCTTCTTTCTGATTGGTTTGTTCTTGTACTTGCTCATTTTCTATCTTATGTTCTGGTTCTGGTTCTGGTTCTGGTTCTGGTTCTGGTTCTGATTCTGGTTCTGATTCTGATTCTGGTTCTGGTTCTGGTTCTGGTTCTTCTTTCTTATCTTCTTTTATTTCTTCTTGCTTTGCAAGTTCTTGTACTTTATTTTCTTCTTCCTTATATAAGTAACTTGTCAACATCTCTGTAAGCAAAAGTGCAGAAATTGGAAGAATTCCGCCAACGAGATATGTTATAATTACATTACACATCTGGTCTGGCAAGTCTGTCCATATAAATACTGGTTCTTTAAAAAATCTTAGATTTTCCATTGAATTGGAAACAATGTATTTATATGATGAATAAACATTACCAAGGATTTGAACAAGGGTAAAAATCGAAAGTTGCACCCAAGTCATAATTTTCTTTCTTTGGTTTGGATTAGTTAGCAAACTAAACAATACAGCTGCTTGTCCAATTTCAAAAGTTATTGCTAGCATAACACCTAAAGCTGGAGCATTAGCTAAACTAAAAAATGCAACAGCATGTATACCAGAAACTAAAGCAACACTAAGGTACAATGCAGCAAATAACCCAATATAAATGTACTTTGTTATTTTCTTCTTATTCATTTTCTTATTTAAATACTAAACATTATAAATATAGTTATTTGTCTTTAATAAGTTCACTCTTATTGTTATCAAAAACCATATCTTTTTCTTCAATTTCCAACTTTATTTTATCATCCATATATTTTACAATATTGCTTGATCTAGTTCTCTTGAAGATATCCCATAAGTCATATAGCAATCCATCATCTGATGTGTTTGTAACATCAAATTCTGACCAATCAACAATGAACCTTAGATTTTCCAATGCATAATTCTTAAGATCATCTTGTTCACCTTTAAAGTTGTCATCTAATGATTTGTCAAAGCCAAATGTACAATGCAATCCATCTTTTGCATCTTCTTTCTTTTCAAACTCAAATCTAGAATCTATAATATTATCAGCATTAGCACCAAAATATTCTTTAGCTAAATCATCATCAGATGGCATGCTTTCAAGAAGCAAATCAGATATATATTGATTGATATCATCATCTGTATAGTCTTCTGGTACTTCTATTACAAAAATACCTTTTCGGTTTTCTGGATCTTTCACCTTCCAAATAGCTTCAAAGTCATTCAATCTGATAGTCTGATCTCTATCTTCATTTAGAGCAAAAGGAGAGTTCGTTGCCAAGCTCTCCTTCATATATTCTACTAACTGTTTCATAGTTTTATCCAATTCTAATTTGTTCATGATAATGGTCCTTCATGACCTTTCATTCTGCCATTTTTCTTCAAACAAGCATCAAATACTTTTGATGAACTTGCTTTTGATTTAGCAGATTCCCAATCTTCTCTATTTACAAATATAGATTCAGGATATTTCTTGTAATCTGTATACCATCTTATATCATATTTATCTACAAGTCTCCATACATCTATCATCTCATTGAGTTCAAGAACATTTTCATTATCTGTAGGATCCATTTTTGTAGGAGCATCACATTTCTTCTCCAACAGCATACATACTAAACTTCTCATTTATAAATCTTTATGGTTTGGATTCATTGCCTTACAGATAGCATTGATAGCAGCTTTATCATCTTCTGATAAATACTTTAAGCAATCATCATCATGTCTACCACCTTTTTCTTGCATCAAATATACTGGAATGAAATTATCTGTATCTATAATATAGAAAAATTCCACACGACCCGTATTAGTAAATAATTCTACAAAAGTAAATGGCTTCTTTGCTTCTAAATCATTTATCTTTTCAGCTATTCTACTGAATTTATTTGATATCTTTCTCCAATTACCTTCTGATATGATAGATTGTCGTAAGAAGATTTGTCTATCTCCACTTTTATTGGATGCAACATAAACATTAGAGAAGAATTCCAAATCATCATTTTGTATTTCAAGAGCTGTACCTCTGCTAAGATCTCTCAAAATTGCACCACCTCTCCAATTCTTAGCTAATGCTTTAAGTCTAACAATAGATTTCTTATCGACATTATAGTAGATGTTGAATTTCTTTTCTTCATCATCTGGATTTTCGTTCATCAATTCTTTATCAATATTATCTTTAAATGCCTGCAAGAACTTTTCTGCTCGAGGATCTCCAAGTTTCTTTGCTTTCTTAGCAGCATTCAAATATGTTTCACCTTTCAATTCAAAAACATATTCATCAAGTTTTTCGTTTGGATATTCCGAAATGCTAATCATTTTTTCCTTTATTTAATGCATTTATAGTGTCTATAATTTTCTTAAGAATATAGATATTGTCATAGTTGTCTGGTAATCCTTTTGCATCATCATTCATCATATCAGTCAATGCATTGAAGTTGATTCCACTGTCATCTACCAGTTTCTTGAAACCTTCTATATCTTTCTGGTTTGGTGCTTCTTTCATGAATGCGTCTAATGAAGATAATTCTATTCCTTTAGACCAATTGTCAAATTTCCATTGAATGTTGTCACCATCCAATTCTTCTTTCATGACTACATAGCTCTTAAGATTAATCATCGCTTTTTACCAGTATTTTTGAACCAATCATACAACTGTTCTGCAAAGTCAACTTTTTTAAAATTGAATGCAACCTTCATAGTATCATAACTAGAATCATGAATTTCTATATACAGATATTCTTTTCCACTTATTGTTTCTGTATGAGCATCAAATGAAATTTCTTTGCTTTGACTTGAAGTGATCCAATCTTCTTTATTAGGACCACCATCACTGTACATATTCAGATTAGATACTAATTCTGATATGGCTTTGCTTTTTGACAACTTGGATAATTCTATATACTTGTCAATGAATTGCTTGAGAGTAATCTTCATTGTATATCTTTCAATGCTACTCTCAAGCAAATATTCAGATAAACTTTTCATCTTACTTACAATTCTTTATGAATTTCTTAGCAGCTGATGTCAATCCAATTTTCTCTATCTTGAATGTAAACCAATCTTTATCATCTACTTTCTTGAAGTATATGAATAATGAAATGAAGCTACCAAAGTTGTCCTCATACTTGAATTCAAACTTTTCATTCAAATTCTTCTTAATATATTCTACCATCTGTTCAGGTTTCTTGAACTTTGGATTACCATCATTGAATTCAAAAGTATCAGATGCAATAGAGCTTACAAGATTGTCTACTGTCAACTTCTTTGAATCTTTCTTTATTAAAGCATCAAGAAAATCTTGCATTGTTGAAATGCAAGAATATTCTTTTGCTTTAGATTCTGAAATATATTCTGTTAATGATTTCATAATATTTTACTCACGATATGCAGTATCATTGTCATTTATACGAAATACTGATGGATCTGCATTTCTCTGATCTTCATCATTCAAACACTCTTTATAGAGAGAATACAACTCAGCAAATGCTTTATTCAACTCTGGAGTATTCTTAATGTACTGAAGAACTTTGAAATTAGAATTAGTAACTTCTGATGGATTCTTCATACCATACTTAGCCATAATCTGCTTTGCTTTAAGCTTTTCATGACCAAACAATCCATTCATACTATAGAATACATCAAGCTGCTTTTCAGTAAATTTCTTCTCAAGCATCTTAACAATCATCTTCCAAAGCTTAGCAATATCTTGCTGGTCGAGTGAAGCATCTGCATCTTCTTTAGAGTCAACCTTATCAAAGATTCCCTTGCCTTCATCTCCACCACCAATAGGTGATTCACCGGATACTGAAGTCTGCTTTGTATTTCTACCTGTATCTTTACGTTCCTTATTCTGAACAGAAACTGGAATACGTACTAAGTGTGAAGTATTCTTGATATTTTCAAGGATTACAATGCGAATCAAATAGCTAGCATAACTCAAGAAAGTGAATGCCTTACGCTTCTTCATTTCATCTTTCAATTCTCCAGCCATCTCTTCTGCTTCAGCATTCTTTCCTCCACGCTTCTTAGCAGTCTCTTCAGAAGACTTACCATATTGGTTCATTGCAATTGTAAGACCTTCCATACCGAAAGCAAACAAATCGTCAAGAGAGAAGCTAGACTTTCCATTGAATCCACGAGCAATCTTCCAAACCAATGGAGTATACTTCTTAGCTACAGCATCACGACCCTTCTTAGTCTTCAAATCAAGCAATATCTCATCTGGTGAAATCTCATTCTTGATAATTGCGTTGAATTGCTCTTCAGTCTGAAATACTGGTACTTCAAGAAGACGGTGAGCCTTAGCAAGTGTTCCAATCCACTTGTACAATTCCTGCAACTTAGGATCTTTTGGTTTACCCTTACCATAGAAATTTTGCAATGAGCCAAGCTCCTTCATATATGTAGCATTGTTTACAATCAACCAATTGATGATTTCTTTAGCCTCAACAGAAATGAACTTGTCTGCTGTAGTAAGATATGTCTTAAGCTTAGCAGATGGAATGAAATCCAAAGTATCATTCTGTACATCAAGTGACTTAGCTTCTGCAACAAATTCTGATAATTTCTTCATATTTTCTTGAACTTTTTAAGTTTGAATTTCTAAATTTAATTTTTGTTCTTAAAGAACTAAAAGTGATGTTATTATTTCAAACAGGTCTTGAAATATATCAAGTACATGTTCTATTTTATATAACGAGATGAATATAGAACAATAGGATAAAATTTCAAACAAAATATGAAAAATTTTATTTTTTAATTGCCTAATTCACCTATTAGATAAAAATAGAGAAATTTATAATGATTTACAAGAAATCACATGGTATAAGTTGGATATTTAAGAAAATTGGATCAAATACCCTGACTTGGAGATTAGTAATGTTAGTACAATCAATATACAGATACATTACTGACATGTCATACATATCTGATACTTTATACAGTAAAGAATTCCTTACAGTTCTGAAGCAGTATCTTAGAATATCTGTAAAGAAAGATTGGATTGGAAGATTGTATGGTGTAATAAACCCATATATTGATATTGATGGAAAGATTGACTTCAACAATACAATCATAGAAATTGATGGAGACAATACAAACAGTAATGAATATGTGAAGAATTGGGTATATAGACAGTTCAATTTGATTGACAATCTGTTCAAGATAAACAAACTTTATGATTATATTAATGTCGACATAAAGCATGTGGGACCATTGAATGCAGACAATTATCTTATTGTAATTGATATTGTGAGCAGAAAAGAAATGGCTTATGCTTTGAAACGTGTTTTGAAACAAACTATATTATATATGATTATCGCACTAAGTGCAGTAATATTGCTATAAATTTACGTAAATTAAAAACCATTATGAGTAAGAGAAAGTTATCAGAAGTAGAAAAGAATCAGCAAATTTACAATGACTTTGTAAAGACACTTGAAGGTAAGACAAATGAAGAGTTGCTTGCAATGGAGCAGGATCTCATCAAGGAAATTGACAAGCATGACCGTAAGGTTGCAAAGTATGAATTTAAGGTTGCTGATAAGGAAGCATTGAAGGAAGCTGTAGAAATTTATCGTTTCTTCATCAATAAGCAGAAGCTCCAGTTCAGTTATGTTGAAGGAATGCTTCAATTGTGGGATGCATTCAATCCAGATCTTGAGACAATTCCATACCCAACACTTGATGTAATATTGATGAATCTGGGTCAGCTTCAGTTTGAAGGTCATGATGAGTGGGTAAAGATCATGAAGTTCAATGAGTTTACTAAGCCATATTCAGATGAATATACTAAGCTTAAGGCTCGTACTTACTTGCTTTCAGAGGAGCATTCAGCTCTTCAATCTAAGCTCGGACTTGATGATGCCGCTACATCTAACAACAAGTAAGAGTTAATTACTGAATGGAGAACTTAAGTTCTCCATTTTTAGTTTTATAAAAATTTTAGAAAATGAAAATAATAGATAATTCGCCAATATGGGAACATGAAGATTTTGTAATGAGAAATCCAATGGTTGATTGCAAAATTGACAATATAGTAATAGGATGGATGATTGTGGATAAAGATACTGATGTACCTGAATCTTTTCAAATATCATTTACCAAAGATGAATTGACTAGGTATTATAAGATATTTGAGAATCTGGTTGGTTTCATTATAAGTAAGATAGTTGATGGGTCAGTAAGCTACATTACACATTATGTTGATACACACGATTTTGGAAATCTGAATTACGAGAATATAATGGATCATGTTGAATTTCTATCTAAATTGAGATTTGAAGTACATACTTGGTTTGTACATGACAATATCAATATACTTAAAAGTTTTGAAGAATTGATTAAAGAAAAAATTAAATGAATATGGGCAAAGCATTAGAAAGTCTTAAGAAATATTTTGAAGAAACACCAAAAGAACAATTAGACAAGGACTTTAAAGAAATAGACAATAAATGGGGTCATATAGGACCAACAGTTGAAGAATGGTTAGAAAGCAATTTTAAAAAGTAATTTTATGATACATTTTAAATATTCAAATAAAGCTAATCAATATGTTTTTTTAAAGATAGATGGTTATAACGATTTAAAAGCTATTGCAAAACTTAAAGAAAAGATAAATTTAGTAGACCCAATATGTTATTTAAAATCATATCAAGGTACTCCATATACACAAGATTTTCTTTATGAATATGTTCAAAAATCTGGACAGAAAGTTTGGTATGCAAGTATTGGATTAACCCAAACTATTTGCAATATATTAAAAGAAAATAATTATGAATATGATGGAATACAAAAAGAAAAATATTTAACTGAATTTAATTTATCTTTTGAAGAATTCAAAAAAATAGTTGACAGTTGGAATTTGAAGTATACACCAAGACCATATCAGTATGAAGGGGCATATAAAATATTGCAATGGAAGCGATCAACATCTGTATTTGCTACAAGAGCTGGTAAGACTATGCTTAGTTATATAGTTTTCAGGTATGCAAGAGAATATCTTGGTGTACGTAGAATATTAATGATTGTACCAAGTATTGACTTAGTAAAGCAAGGATATTCTGACTTCAAAGAATATGGAGATTATTTCAACAGTGAATGTCTTTGGTCTGGTGGTAAGTTGGTTGAATCATCTGACTTGACAATTACAACATTCCAAACACTTGTGAATTTCTTAAATAAGAATTCAAAACGTTACAATCCACATTTCTTTGATGGTAATGGAATAGATAGATGTGGATATGATATGGTGTTTGTTGATGAAACACATCGTGCTACAGCTAAATCTATTAAGGATATAATAAGCCAGCCATTCATGTCAAATGTGAAGATAGCATTTGGAATGACAGGTACTTTACCAAAAGATTTCACTATAGAAAGACACTGTATCAATGCATTGCTAGGTCCTAAGATACAAGAATTGAATCCAAAAGACTTACAAGATGGCGGCTATATTTCTGATGTTAAGATAACACAGTGCAGATTGCAATATATGAATGAATGGCAATCCATTAAAGATTGGATAAAATGCGCAGAATATTGTTTGTCAATATTTGAGGAAGTACCTAATAAGAAGAATCCAAAGAAAATGGACCATGTACCATTGACAGATCCAAAATTCTTAATTGCTTATAAGAAAAACCTACCACAAGGTATTATTGATGCTAAATGGAAGATATATGAAGAAAAGAAGCCAGATACCAGCAAGATGTCTGATGAACAATGGCAACAATATCAAGATTTACAGTATAAGCATTTTCTTCAGATGGTAATACAGGAATCTACAAAGACTAATGCATTACATGTTGAAATGATGACTGTGCATTTCAAAGAAAGAAGAATAGATTGGTTGATAGCAAAGCTTAAGGATTGCCCTAACAATACATTGATTCTTGCACAACATCGTGAATATATAAAATATGTTTATGAAAGAGTTAAAGAAGCATACCCAGATAGAGAAGTCCTATATGTAATAGGTGGTTCTAAAGACAGAAATATAGTGAAAGAAGTGATGAAAACCAAAAATAATGTGATACTGATCGCAGGGTATTCCATCATGAGCACTGGTATTACACTTTCTAATCTTTGTCATGGTTTCTTATTTGAATCATTCAAATCTCAAGTAATCAATATGCAATCTATTGGTAGAGGACTTGGTTTGTCAGATATGAAAGATGCTTATGAACTATATGATGTTACAGATCAATTTGATCCTAAGATAGCATCTAATAAAATATATCTCCAGGGTTTAGCCCGTTGTAAACTTTATAAAGAACAAAAATGGTCTTATAATATAGAAGAAATTCCTTTGGAAGATTGTGTACATATAGATCAAAGAATAGTTGACTTTGTATATAAGAAGAAACCAAAGATAGAAGAAAAGAAAAAGAAAGAACAAAATGCCAATGGAAGCTTGGGATTTTTAGAACAAGATTTATTTAAATAAAATACAATATGAAAAAATTAAGTGAATTGGTAAATGAAAAGCTATCTGATATAGAAGGTAAATGGGATCCACCAGAAGGATTGTTTGCAAAGAACAATCCTAGAGAGATAGCTCAAATACTTTTAGATGCTTCAGATTCAGAAGGTCAAGCAATGAAAAGACTTGTATTCTATATGAACAGAGCAGGAGAAGATTGTCCTAATAAAACAGTTTTGAATAAAGTAAAAGATATATTGAGAAGCAATACAAAATGAGGAAGACTTAAGTCTTCCTCATTTTTATTATGCATTCTTAATTTTTGTTAATTCATCATTGAGACTATTTAATATTTTCTTTTGTTGTTTTACTAATTTAGGGAATTTAAACAACATTTTTATTGAAGGATTTTCTTGTAATTGTTTTATTTCTTTAAATACAGGCACCATATCTTTTAAATGCTTAACAATAATTTCTTTTGCTTTATCAAGTTCATCCTGATCAAGTTTTCTATCAGCATTTTTTTCTGTACTTTTAATTATAAATTCAGCAATGCCATCAAAATCACTATTATCATTCAAACCTTGTAATAACACTGAAAGTTCATCTTTAAAATCAGTATTTTGATTTAGTTCTTTCATTTATGAATAAATTTAATGATTTCATTTTATATATTATCTAGTTTGATTTTTGATTTTTATGACCTACATGCCACTTATTGCAATAATTACAATAATATGGTTCTAAATAATCATTCTTTTGCCTATATAAAAATAAAATTGCATCCTCTTTAGAAGAAAAAGCAATTTTGCTATGTTTGTTCTTGTTATAATGTGATCTTTTTGTTTGAGATATTTTCTCTGGCAACTTAAGAAACATTAAACATTCTATATTTGTTTTTAATTTAAAATTTGAGTGAGATAGTCAATTGCTTCATCTCCTTCAATATCAGTAATAGAAATATCTCCATCCAAATCCATTATTTCTTCAAGATTCATTTTAAATGACTCAACTGTTTCTGGATATCCGTCAAATGAAGAAAATGGAAGAACTTCATTTTGTTCCATGGTTTCCAACTTACTAATAGCATCACTCAATTTAAAATTCATTTTATTCATAATTTTAATAATCTTTATTTTGTTTAACTTATTTCATCAAATCAATAAGGTACTTCTTAGCTTCCTTATGAGTGATTTCATTAATATCAACATCACCAACAATGTCAATAACACCTCTAAGATCATTTCTGAATGTTTCTACAGTATATTCTTTCTTAGGATCTGAGTACTCATCATAAAATCCAAGCTTCTGCTTAGGATCCATACCTGCTAATCTGTTATATGCTTGAGAAAGCTTTATTGATTTTCCTTCAAGAATTTCTACTAATGTCTTCATTTATGTATAAATAAAATTTAAATAAAAATAAGATTTAAATAAATCTAAACAGATTATTCCAATTTACTTTTTGAAAATTCTCAATAAAATTCTTAAATGTGACTGGAGCCATACACCATTCTTTTGCTACTTCTTCAGGAGTTGCATCTTCATGACCATTATTGACCCAATCACGAACATCAGTGGCAAGATCAGATAAGATAACAGCATTTTCATCTGTATGTAAATATCTTACCGTGGTGAATGCAAATCCATCTAATATTTGATAATCAATCAATTCATTGATTACATCTAAAGTTTCTTTTACTGTCATAGTTAATTGAATTTAGATTAGTCTTCTGGTTCATCAAGAGTATCAGTTCCAAGAATGTAATCTGTAGAACTCAGAACTAAGGCACAATACTTCATAATGTCATAGTCATGATGATTCTTATCTAATACATCTACTAACTGATTTAAGAAAACTTTCTGATTAGTGATATATTCAAACAATGTATCTGCGATATCAAGATACTGTGGAGTGTTCTCCTCTTTGTAGCCCATGTTTACATAAGACTTATAGATCTTACAAACAATCTCATAAACTACACTCTTGAGAGCTTCATTTGTCAAGTTCTTCATGTTGTGCTCTAACTGGTTGTGTACCTGTAAGAAACGGAATGCGATAGAAGTTGGAGCACTCAAGTTGAAATTGTTTACTGTATTTGAATTCATCATAATCATAAAAATTAAATTGTTCTACATTATTTTAACATATCTAATATAGAAAAGTTGAATTAAAATTCAAACTTTTATTTCCTGTTAACTTTAGTTAACATATAGAACAATCTTCTAAAATTTCAAAATATTGGCAAAAAAGTTTGGCCTAAATTGAATTTTATTGTATTAAGAAGCATTCTTGTATGTTGATATTGCTCTTCTTTAATATCAAACAATGAAATGCAATTTGACTCATCATCAAACAATTCTTGGATAGACTTCCAGATAGCCGTTGCATGGTCAAAAGCCAAATCATCTTTCCTTAGACCTACCAATGATACCCATTGTACTGTTGATGCATCATCTTTTGCTTTTATCAAACCTTCAAAATCATCATGAACTGTATCAGCATATACAATAGAAATGCATCTTTCTCGTGGATCTCTTCCTTCTTTAGTAAGAGCACAAACTTGAAACATATAACTCAAGCTCAAGTTTGTCTCTTCCTTAAGTTCACGAATAGCGGCACTCATAGCAGATCTGTCTTCTGGATCTAAGAATCCACCAGGAAGAGCTAGCTTTCCTTTGAATGGTTCATTCTTACGAGTGATGAGCAACACCTTTGGATTATTTGGATCCTTTAAATTGAAAATCACGTTATCTACTGTAACTGCATAATGTACGTATTCGTATGTATAACTCATAATTATTATTTTTTGTTCGAATATAATATAGAACAATTTTTAAAAATTTCAAATAAATATCATTTTAGAATACAAAAAATATTCACACAGGTAGCGTAAAATTTTCTTAGGTTATAATTTATACTCCTAAACAATTTTCCGCTCCCTGTGTGACCCAGGCGCTTTACTAGTGAATCCTTCGCTTATATGCTATCGTATAGTCCTTTTAGTCAATCTATAAGTACCATCTTCATATTTGATTATCCTATAAAACGTCCAGTTGCTTGACTTCATCCATCCATAAGTTGATATGTCTTTCTTTGATTCATATCCTCTCATAGGTGAATATACCCATTCTACAGGATATATTGCTAATGTATCAGCAATACATACACTATCTATAAAATGACGATCAACTATTGTATCAAGTTCATATTGCATTGTTGTATTGTCAATTTCTTTTGGTGTACCACAAGACATGAAGAAGAATGACAATATAATAGCAAACATCAATATCCAAGTAATTACTGTAGCTTGCATTTGTGTGAGATTTCTTTTCATCTAATTTTTAAATATATATTTGATTAATAATCATCATGAGAATGTTAGGTTGTAAAGCATCAAAGATAGATGCTCATGATAAGAAGATCACCAAGAATTTGACTAATAAGATTCCTGATGAATATAGCTTTGTAAATTATCTTAGTCCAATAACAGATCAAGGTTCAACAAACATGTGTGTCACCCATGCTCTTGCATGCTTTTTGAATTGGATTACTGATATGAAGTTGAAGACTTCAAGGAAAGACAACAATATTGATTTGAAACAGATATATAATGCAAGATCAGATAAGGATCATGATAATGGCATGTCTATCAAAGAAGCATTGTCATTGGCAAGAACACATGGTATAAAATCAAATGTTGGAACTATAAAAATCCATGACTTTGCAATGATAGGAAGTGAACAAATCTTGAAGCAAGCAATATTATGCAATGGTCCAGTATTGATAGCGTTACCAGTATATGACAGTTCAAGAAATGATTTTTGGAACGGAGCAGAATTAGAAGGAGGTCATTGTGTTGCTGTTGTTGGATATGATAAGAATGGTTTTATTATAAGAAACAGCTGGGGTAGAAGTTATGGAAGAAATGGATATTGGACTTTACCTTATACTGAATTCAATAAGATAAAGGAGATTTGGACATGCATATAAATCAATGAACAAAAGGTCAAGCTGTTGCTTGACCTTCATTAGTTTTGTTAGTAGTTGTGGTTGTGTATTTTCTTTGATTTAAGCGTGCTGTCATTTCTTCAATAAACTCTCTAGAACCTTTTATTACCATCTTACCATTACCATCATCTTCTTTATCTTTTTCTTCAAATGATTTTTGGCATTCTTCTTGCATCATTCTGAATATATCTTCTAGTTTAGTAACAACATCATCAAGTTGCTTCTGTATAGATAATGTAGAATTCTGCAATGATGTAAGAGACTGATATAATGTTGACTTTGACATGGACAACGCTATGGCCATTATAATACTGTCTTGTGCCTTCTCATTTATAGTGAGCATTTTGAGAAGTCTCCTTATGCTTTGCATTTCTGTTTGGATTTTACAGACAATATAAGGATGTTCATCAACATACTTTGCATCAAAATAATATCCTGAAAGACGTTCTACTATGAACTGAGCTTGTGTTGCAGATTCAGATTCTACTTTCTCTAAATCTAGATCAAGCTTAGGCATTTCAAGCTCTTCTTCTGGATCATCAGTCAAAACCGGATCAGATTCATTCAACATTGTATCAATGTCATTCCATTCAGGGTTTTCTTTATCAACCTTTTTCCATCCAGTTTTACTCATTCAAATTCTACATAAAATATATTTGATTAAAAATAAATTAGATCAATCATTTTTCTTAACTACCTTATAGAACTTAGAATTTTCTTTGATTCTGTATTCTCCTTTTACCTTCTTTTTCAATTCTTCTGGATCATTGAGCAAGTCAGTGCTGAATCCAAAAGTAATGATATGCAGCTTACCATCCTCAAGATAATCATATTTACCATAGATGAATACTTTGTTTCCAACAATTGTCTTATGGAAACCTACAAGTTCACCAGGAACTACGGTATTTCCAAAATTATCTGTTACTGCACCTTTAATATTATTAAACATATCTTTAAACTGTCCCATTGTAATCATTATTTTTTGTTCAGAGATAAAATAGAACAATTATGATTTATTTCAAATTTTTATATGGGATTTTTAAAAAATTATGCACTTGCACTTCCTTGCATATCTATTATCTTTCTAGCTGTATCATTTATCATAAGATGTTGGCTTGTAGGATACTGTTGCAGTAATTCTGATACATTATCTATATAAGAATCAAAAAGCTTGAAGTTAGTAACTGTACCTGGTATACCATTTATCATTACATCTTGCTTTTCATCTTCTACCATTTCTACATTCCATTTTGCTACTTTATGTGCTGTCAAATTATTCAAGTCAAACTTGTAATGTGCTGGTTGCAACTTATATAGAGGGATATTTTCATTATAAGAATATTCCGAAACTCCTAATTCTACTACATTCCTAGATTTAGACCATCTTAAATATATGAAATAATGATTGTCAGTAATATTGGCATCTTGTTTAGGTAAGTATACAGAACAATCTTCTACATTATCTAAACTTACTTTGATTCTTCTGTTTGTCATTTTCAATCTAAGTATGATATGACCTATCTTTATGAGTTCAGAATCATAATCATACATTCCATTCAAACCAACAATAATGCTTGTACTACCTTCTTCACCACAATATTTTCTTTGATATACTATCTTATTCTTAAGTCTGTATAGTGATGATGGATCAAACTTGTAACATCTGTCACTTATCAATGTTCCTCTTTGATAGATATTTGTATCTACAAAGTTTGTACCTTCTGATGTAACATACTTTCGGCAAGAATCGGATTCATATACAGGGTACATGCCATTTCCAGAATATGTTGGAGCTTCTGTTGTTTCTTCTCCACTATCTAATCCTTCTTTATCTCCAAACAAATCTTCATACTTTGTCTTTACTAAGCTATCTATAGTAGAATCAAAATCTCCTAAGTCAACAGAACCCTTTTCTTGATATTTTACTAATGCCAATTTGAATGTAGTATTGTTCCACATCAATGAACCATTCTTCTCTTCGTATGCTTCATTTACCATCCACATCCTTTTCATCATTGGAATATATATCAAATCACCTTCCATTGGCTGTGCAGTAATTCCAAAAGCCGTAGCAAACATTGTCTTGCTTATCTCGGTTTCCCAATCAGTTTGCCAATCTAATCCAAAATCAGAAAATTCTGGTTTGCTGCTTGGCATCTGACCTTCATTTACTATAAGCTTTATCTGCTTTACTGATTCTACATTCATGAGAGTATACTCTTTAAACGTGATATCTTTAGAACCAGAATCAGGCTTAAGTTTGAAGTAGTATATAGGTATACCAATCATACAAGCAACGCTATCAGATAATGATTGCTGCAAAGCTATAGCTGAAGTAAGACCAGCATAAGGATTGTATTTGTTAGATGATTCACAAGATGGTGATGAGATGCTTGAAGCAATAGAAGTAGTATAGTCTACACTTTCATCACCATCTTTTACATCATTAACAACACCATTTACTTTAAACTTTATGTAGAAATCAGATGGACTATCAACCAGTATTTTTTCTGCATCACCATAGGAAGCAAAACATGACCAATTGATACCATCATAACTCCACGATACCTCTAAGCATGATGTATCATATTTTACATCATCACAACCAAGTATAGATATTGATGACATATCATTAATAGCCATTGTCAACAATACCTCTTGAGCAGGCATACAACTATTGAAATCCATGATATTGCATATATATAACTAAATTTTACGGGAGAGGTGTTTTCTTTCCTATATACCAGTTTGCTTCCCATCTACGACGTTTCTTCAAACCTGCTAATCCTCTATGATCTGATAATGTTGACCAAGTAGACCAAATAGTTTGCATAGGTGCATGATTTGCTATCAAAGAACATACTTTATATCTAGATAGTGTCAGGAATCCAGGACCAAAATTGAATGTAGCACAAGTCAATGCATCTATCTGATTTTGTGCTAATTGCAAACCTCTTGAAGAAGCCCAATTTCTTACTTTAGAACTGAACTGTTGAACATGTGTAACATACAATGCTTCAAGTTCTCGTTGAGTCCATCTTGGCTTTATCTGATCCATGTATTTTCCATTTGGATGAACTAACAAACCATAACCATAGGTTTTATGACCTTTGTCATGTCCATATCCATTCAAATCCTTAGGTGTCATTTGATATCCATAACTATGACCAGTTTCAAAATGACATATTGCATTGAACATTTCTTGGCTTACACCAGATGCTCCAGCTGAAAGATTTCCCATTTTCATTCCTTGTGTAATTGCTGTATATCTAAATATATATAGAAGACCACATTGTCCTCCATATACCCAAGCTCTTGGTTGTCTGAAATCTGATATCCACTGTTTACCAGTATACATACATATATGGCCAGGTCCTCCTTTAGGGTTAGCCATAACTGCTATATCACCAGGCATAGCTTCTCTCATATAAGTCTTATATGGGTTATCATACTTTATAGTCTTTATATGCCTAAATCCTACTGTTGGTAAAAACCTTACATATTCTATAGCATTTTCTGGATGACCAGCTAAAGACAATCCACCAGCTTCTATAGCTTCTCTCACATATCTAGCACATCTGTGTGTAGACTTTTCATGAGAAGCACTTACTAAATGATTGATAGATTTTCCTAAGTCCCAATTTCCAACAACACCACCAGAAAAATCCATACCAAAAGAACCTAAATCAAATGATCCAGTGAAGTGCCCAGTCTTCATCCATTCAACAATAAGGTCACCTATAGATTTATCTGGATCCACATAATTGGTAGCTCCAACTTTATTTTCTTGGTAATTTTTCTCTTCTTCACAATAAGCTTCATTATCATATTTCAAAGACAGATTTTGGTTAGCATCAAATTCTTCTTCTAAAAGATTATGATATTCATGCCCACCTTTAATGTTTCTTTCATCATACTCTAAAAATGATTCAAGTATCTCTTTACCAAGCTGATTTCTAGCCCATGTAAGATTTTTCATCAATTCATGGGTTGCATCTTCTTCATCTGCTAATACCCATTGTGGTTCACTAACAGATGGATCTATACCATTAGGTGTGTATGCATCTTTCTTTACTTTATCTAATTCAGCTTTATTTGACTTAGCAGTGCTATCAGAAGATTTGTTCTTATTCGTTTGTTTAAGTTTTTTACTTTCTGAAGTATCCTCTATCAAAGTCTTTAATGCATCAAGTAAACCCATAGTCAATCACTAAACCATACTTTTGAATTCAAGAAGCTGTGATATTCCACTAGCTCTTTCTTTGATATCATGCAAATCTATTATATCTTCTGGATATTTGAAAAAGTCATTATATTCCAAGAATACAATTCCTATTAAATTATTGTTACAATCATAAAGTCCGGCATAAATCATATTGCTAACATTAAGTTTGTTCTTCAAATGGTCATACAATACTGGAGATCTTTGTTCTAATGTTTTCATTTCAGAACTTCTGTATACTACAATACCATCATTATCTATAAGGTCTTCCATAACAGGAGAAAGTATTGGAAGTTGAAGATTTTTTACTTTTCCAGATATAGGTGTAACATTTCTTTGCATGTTTTCATAAGATAAATCATACCATAGGAAACTGAGGTTATTCAAATTGCTTGTACTATTATGGAATTCAATTACACCACATCTTCTAGCATGATAGAAATTCATCATTTCAAACAACATCTTTTGCATTTTAACAGATATATCCATTCTATGGTTCATACTAGCATTATGTATTTTTACAGCATTCTGATCTCTAAGATTCATAGTTTTTTCTATCAAATTGATAAGACTAGTTTGCATTTGATTGTTTGATGAAGTCAATGTACTTAACAAATCTTTATTTTGGTTAGCTAATGTAGCAGATATGTTTTCAGATAAATCTGCTATAGACTTTTCTGTTTTCTTATCAGAACGAGTTATCAAGAAATATAGCAAGCCACTTAAGACAAGTATAACTAATCCTAAACCGCCAAATTCCTCGATTATTTTAGTGAAGAATTCAAACATGATATATAAATTAAATGTGGAATATCTTTAATTTAATAAAAATATTCCACATTGTAAACTTAAAGTCTTTTTAAGGTTTTTCTGTTTCTATCATTGGTCTTCCTGTAATAGTATCAAACCATATTTTCTTCACTTTATGATATTCATTCAATATATTGCTTATATCAGAATACTGATTCAATAATGTTCCAACCTCTATCATTGGTCCACCTGATGGATCTATGAAAACTATCTGTCCATTATCATGTGCTACTCTTGATGCTCCATATTCTGAAACAAGATACCAAATATATCCATGATTTCTATATGTATCATTAACAGGTGTTTCTTCTAATACCATGAAATTATCAGAACAATCATGGGAATATAAATTGATAGTTATATTTTTGAATCTTACATTTTCATTTATCATATCCCATACTTGATAGAACAAAGATTCATAATCAGAATTGTTTTCTATGGTGAAGTCAAAATTTTCTTCATCATCCAAATCATGTTCAGCAACATTGTTCAATTGGGTAATTCCATCCCTGACAATGTTTATCATTACACCTTGATGTGTTCTGATAAAATCAAATTCGTGTAAGAATCGTACATCAGTACAGATAGCGTATTCAAGATTTGTTCTTTGATTGATTTTCTTTTCTACAACATTTGTAAATATTCTTTTAGAAATAGAATTCTGCAATACATAAGTTCCAACATAAACAAGAATTTCTCTTAATGACATATAGAATTTATCATTAGATTCTTGATACATACTTGTATTCACATAATAGTCTTCTGCTGTTATGATATGTTTAGGATCTGGTTTTTCTTTGGTGAACTCAAATCCTTTATTGATGCAAATCCAAGAATTAGCTTTTGATGTATAGAAATACTCGATATTTACTTGAAACATGTTAGCACATAATTCCTTCAATTGATCAGCAAAAGCAATGCACATACACTTATTGTACATCTTATCTGGTGGAAATGTTGCAGTTTCTTCAGGATTGAAATTTCTCTTGAAACTATCCCAAGCACTTTCTTTATCCGAAAATGAATAATTCAAAATATGTGATAGCATTTTTGCAACTGTATCTTTTCCAGATCCGGCATATCCATTCAAACCAATATATAATACTCTTTTCATTCTCTATTATGTTTTTATTCTATAAGTAAAATATAGAAATAATGGTTAACGCATTTCATCTTTAGATGTTATAAATTCTTCTGTATCACAACCACTCCAAGCAAATCTAGTATACTCTTTAGTAGATGGACTATCAAATCCAGTATTTGTCTTACCAGGAATCAGATTTACCATATTTCTTTTATATTTATCCTTTTCATTTTTATCTATAAAATTATCATACATCAAATCTTTGGTGTCCTTTTTTTGTTCATTATCTGCATTCTTCTGTTTTTCTTTGCTTTCTTCTTGTGGTTTTGTTGCATCATTTATCTGACCTTTAGAAGGTGTTTCCGGTGGAGTTTCCAAGTTTATGTTTGTACCAGCTTTTTGATTATCATTAAATTCTATAGTATTGTAAGGAGAACATAATGATAAATATATTCCATTCTGACCTTTAGTATACATCTTAGATATTTCTGTAGCATCCCTTGACATGGCATGCTTTAATGATACGGATACATGTAAGTCTGTTGGGAAATCATCAAATCCCAATGGTCCACTATGTGTTATCTTTGCATTTGTCATTATCAAATTTCCAAATGTTGCAATAGGGTTTTTTGGATTACCTATAGTTACATGCCAAAGACCTACTTTAGCTCCAGTAAGCAATGAGTCAAAAGCATATAATGATGGACGACCTAATTTATTTTTTATAGAACCCATCATTGCTTGTCCAAGATTCATCTCTGCTGTCTTTTTGGCTGCCATTTGGGCCGCAGAACCAATTTTATTTACAACTTCACCCGTAGTCATATTACCAGACAAGAAATCTTTAACTGATTGCAAAGCATTATTTACCATCTTACCAGCATCTAATCCTGCACCTTTAGCTATATCAAGAAGGGCACCATTGAATTGAGTTAATGCTCCTGCCATGGTATCTGTGTTTGAACCTTCAAGGTGAAATATGTTTTTCCATAAGTCTCCACCTGCTTTAGACAATCCATCTAATACATTGTTGTATTTTTGCCATCCTGCTTTATTAGGTTTAGCTCCCAATATTTCACTCTTTCCTCCCCAGAATGTTCCTTTTCTATATGTAACAGTCAATATATTGCCAAGTAAATCCAGAAAAGCAGATTTTGGGTTGATGTTGTCATAAGCTCTCAACTTATAAGAGAAATTCAAAGTGAATTCATGTTTGAATGTAAGCTTACCTTCATATATATGAGTATCCCAAATAGTATCTCTTGGGGTATATACTTTGTTGTTATCATAATTTCTACCTAATGCTACATCATTATGCTGATATTCATGTGAATCAGCACCTATACCCATGCTATTCATCAACTGTCCAAGCAAACCACCTGAATTGATACCATGAGCTGTTCCTAAATTATATCCAGGACTTAAGTTGTTAATTATCTTACCAGCTATGCCTCTACCCTCATCATCTTCTTGAGAATCCAACTGCTGTATCTTAGCATCAAGCTTTTTCCAAGAAGCTTCATATTCATAAGACATGATATCACTAAGCTTATTGTCATCAGTATCAAACCAAGTAATCATTCTACCAACATCACCAATAGTAGACATTGGGTCTTGCTTACCTTCAGCCGCGGTTGTTGCAACAGTTGATCTGAATATATTGTCTCCAACAGGAATAGCAAACTTACGTAAAGTTATCATGTGATTGTTAGAAATCTTTCCAAGATCTTTACAATACATGAAATCTGCATACTTATATCTTGCATTACCAAGTATAGACTTTCTTACAGAACTGAGGTTAACCAACTCTCTTATAGAACAATCATCTAAGTTAGCTATTTCTTTTTTGTCATGCTTAGAAAGAAATGTACCATCCATCAAAGGTACATTTTCCATTATACCATAAACAGGTAATGCATGATAAGGGTTAAACAATGATGGTGTCAAGTCACCCCTAAAGTTATATGTCTTATACATCTTTCCATTAGTACCTTGTTTTTCACCATCATTTCCTGTTTCTATAAGCATATCAGATAAGAAACACCTGTAATTGTTCACTACTTGAAATATTTCATTATTCATGTGAGTTGGTGTCCAAATTACAGCTTGTCTATTTTCTTCTCTATTTTTGTCAGCAGGAGGTGCCAACATATTTGATTCATATTTTATTGTTGGGTGTGAAGAAAAATCTAAATCATCTATCAATGAAGAAGTGTCCCTATCTTCATTATATCTTATACCATCAGTATCATAACCTTGTCCGGATGTTGCTTTTGATATTGTGGCGTTAAATGCAGATCTTAATGAATTGTTCAATACATCCTTCAAAGAATTAGATTGTTGTGGTGTAATGAGGTGAGAACCACCTTTATTTAATGTACTTGGAAATGATAACATAAATTGTTGTTTCAGTTTTCTTAATCTTATTTAAAAATTAAGAAACTAAAACAACAATCTGATTCATTTATTTCTTTTTCTTGGTCAATCCACATTCATCTTTATCAAAAAGCAATTTTTTCAAGCTTTCTAATTGATTATAAAGATAAACATGATGTTCAGAACCAGTCATGTGACATGGCATATTGTCATAACATCTTTGCAATACTTCATATATCGGCATAACATACTTTGCTAATTGCATATTGAAATCATGATAAGTATTTCTAATAGTGCAATGTTGTGCAATATATGGTTTAGCTGCTTCTAAATGCTTAATAAGATTGAATGACCAGTTTAGCAACTTATCATCATCAGGAAGTGGACATTCATGATATGTATAATACATCATACCAATGCATTTGTCCAATTCCTTCATCTTATCTTTCATATCTTTCATACCGATATCGACATTGTTGAAATCTGTCATTCCCATAATTTATTTCTTATGATCTTGTGAACCAAATCCATTTTCTCCACGTTCAGAATCTTTCATCAATTCTCTATAGTCATCCTCAGAAAGTTCATCAATATTGGATACTTGCCAAATAGGAAGAATAAGCTGCTGAATAATCTTGTCACCACACCAAATCATTGGACTCTTCATATCCTTTGTAAAAGAAATAGAAAGATGTACACATCCAACATAGTCTTCGTCAATCACCTGACTACGGACATCAAAACCTTCATTACCTTTACCAGACTTATTCAAAAATACACCAGCATAGTCATGTGGCAATACTTCATGAATACCTGAATTGATTTTAAGTTGGTCTCCAAAATCCAACCAAAGACCTACTCTGTCTTCTTTCTTATCATAAACAAGACGATGGTCACAGAAATCTTCCAACTTCTCTAATCTAGTATTATGATTGTTTCTAGTCATTACACTATCCAATGCTAAGAACAAATGTACAGTATCAAGTGTATTCTCATCTGCTCGTACAGCATCACCAATCTTCTCCATCAAAATACGCTTAGTTTCATTACAAAGCTCGGCAATCTCAGGTTCTGTAATATCAAATGACTTCTGAAAAGCAGAATATGCTGCAAGTTTCTTATTTGCTGTCTTACCATTCAATCGTGGTACAAAGAAATCCTGTCCTGCTGCCTTAAAACTTACTTTAGGTGTCTCACCAAACTCATTCCAAATTCTTAATGTCTTTCCCATTTCTTTAATTTACAATTTAAATATGTGTTTTCTTATTAGGATATCCTTTTTCTTTAATTAATTTTAATATAGATATATGGTTAACATGGTTTCAAACATATTTTAATATTTCTTATTGAATATGTGTTCTGCTAAATTCTTAATATCTTCATCTGTCTTCTTATCAGTATTGTTCTTTACCCATTCAATAATTGCAGGCATTTTTTCTTTTTTGAGAGCTTCTCTGGCAATTGCATTTTCAAGTTCTC